>Ga0075464_10001274_pt1 | contig 11348 bp, 8 predicted proteins | sample DEB19_08_DNA_5_FD_75068 | JGI IMG/M metagenome (GOLD analysis project Ga0075464, IMG submission 75068) | Aqueous microbial communities from the Delaware River and Bay under freshwater to marine salinity gradient to study organic matter... | ecosystem: Environmental > Aquatic > Marine > Coastal ...
AGGAGCTGAACTAGGTTTCCGAGGTGAAGGCTGGCCGCGGTTGGATCGAAGCCGCAGTAGTAAGTAGCCATCCCGGTGCTCTGAACTTTGCGAAGTTCGGCCTCATCGGTGGAGATAGCGACCAACCCACGCCACTGAAGATCAGTCAACACATCGGGAAACGATGGGTCGTTTGATTGGGCGTTGAGTTTTTGGATGCTAGACATCATTAGCCTTCGTGTTTTGGCGCTATCTTGCGCAGAGCAGCAATCTGCTCGAGAACTCTAGGTAGTGCGGTGCCACCGGCACCGGCACGAGCTTTGATTGAGCCGCCCACTGTGAGAACGTCTCTTACATCAGGTGTGAGCTCGCTAGAAATTGCGGCCATCTCGGAATCTGGGACCTCGTGAAGTTCAAGGTTGTTCTGCTCGCAGTAAGAAACCAACTTTCCAGTGATTTCGTGGGCATCACGGAACGCAACCTTCTTTTTGACTAACCACTCGGCAACATCGGTGGCCAAAGAGAAGCCAGCCGGAGCTAGGAGCTCGAGACGGTTGCGGTTGAACTGCAACGTTGCAACCATGCCATTGAAGGCCGGCATGAGGACAGTGAGGGTATCGACCATGTCGAAAACCGGCTCTTTGTCTTCTTGAAGGTCGCGGTTATAAGCCAAAGGCAAACCCTTGAGGGTTGCTAGGAGACCGGTTAGGTCGCCGATGAGACGACCAGACTTGCCGCGAGCCAACTCAGCGATGTCAGGGTTCTTCTTTTGCGGCATGATTGACGACCCGGTTGAGTAGGCGTCGTGAAGTTTGACGTAGTCGAACTCGGCACTCGCCCAGATGATGATTTCTTCTGAGAAGCGCGACAGGTTAATGCCAATCAAGCTGGCGATGAATGCGAACTCAGCCACGACATCGCGGCTAGCGGTCGCATCGATAGAGTTTTGGGTTGGCCCTGCGAAGCCCAGCTCAGAGGCAACAATGTTTGGGTCAAGGCCCAAGGTGTTGCCGGCAAGTGCGCCCGCACCGTATGGAGACAGGTTGGCACGAGCGCGCCAATCGGCCAGGCGATCTAGGTCGCGGCTTAGAGGCCACGCGTGAGCCAGCAGGTGATGCGAAAGAGCAACCGGCTGAGCGTGCTGGAAATGAGTGCGACCAGGCATTGCCACACCGAGGTGCTCTTCGGCGCGAGAAACCAAAACTTCGATGAGCTCGGTAACAAGACCGCCAATAACGATGGCTTGGTCTAGCAGGTAACTGCGAATCAAAGTTGCGATTTGGTCGTTTCGGCTTCGGCCGGCGCGGACCTTGCCACCAAGTTCGACACCAGCGATTTCGATGAGGCCGCGCTCAAGAGCGGAGTGCACATCTTCATCCGTGGGCTTAGCAACAAAACTGCCTTTTTGAACCCGGTCAAGAAGTTCGAGCAAACTGCGGTCTAGCTTCTCGTGCTCAGCAACGGTTAGGTAGCCCGCCGACTGCAATGCCTTGATGTGTGCTCGGGTGCCGGCGATGTCGTAAGAAGCTAGGCGCCAATCAAAGTGGACTGAGCGGCTAAGTGCTACGAGCGCGTCTGAAGGCCCACCCTCGAAGCGACTACCCCAGAGTGCGTTTGAACCAGATGCCGAGTTAGTCATTAGTGCCTTAGGTTGCGTCTGGCCGAGATCTTGCTTGGCAACGCCCAGAGCTCGATGAAGCCCTTGGCTAGCGATGAGTCGAAGGTGTCGCCCGTGTCGTAAGTGGCTAGATCGAAGTCGTAGAGAGACTCAGGGGAACGACGACCGGTTGGAACTGCGCGACCGCCCTGCATCTTTACTCGAACCTCACCGGTGACGTATTTCTGAGTGTGGTCGATGAAGACATCGAGTGAGCGCTTTAGGTCGGAGAACCATAGGCCTTCGTAAACAAGGGTTGCCCACTTGTCTTCGATGCCCTTCTTGAAGCGGTTTACATCGCGCTCAAGAGTCAGGTTCTCAAGGTCTTGGTGAGCGTTGATCAAAGCTATGCCCGCCGGGGATTCGTAAATCTCGCGGCTCTTGATGCCAACTAGGCGGTCTTCGACGATGTCGATGCGACCGATGCCGTGGGCGCCAGCCAACTCGTTCATTTTCTGAACCATCTTGATTGGGGTGTATTCAATTCCATCGATGGCAACTGGGACACCCTCAACGAACTTGATGATTACCTCGGTGGCCTCGCGGTAGACATCAGGGTCTTGCGTGTAGGTGTAAAGGTCTTCGATTGGAGCATTCCAAGGGTCTTCAAGGAAACCGGTTTCGACGGCACGACCCCAGACGTTCTGGTCTACCGAGTAAGGGCTCTTCTTTGACTGCGCGATTGGCAAGTTGTGCTTGGCTGCGTATTCGATTGCCTTGTCGCGGGTTAGCGCTAAGTCTCGGATCGGTGCAATCGAGGTGAGGCTAGGGTCGATTGCTGCAACCGAAGCTTCGAAACGTACCTGGTCGTTGCCTTTTCCGGTGCAACCGTGAGCAACGCTGTTGGCACCGTATTGCTGAGCGGTGAGCGCCAGGTGACGCGCGATGACTGGGCGTGACAGGGCAGATACCAAAGGGTATTGCTTTTGGTATAGCGCGTTGGCTTTCAGTGCCGGCATTAAGTAGTCGTTGGCAAACTCGTCTTTGGCATCGATAACGATCGACTCGACGGCACCGCAATCTAGGGCGCGCTGACGAACGACATCCATGTCTTCGCCTTCTTGACCGACGTCAATTGCCATTGCGACAACTTCTTTGCCGGTGGCATCCTTTAGCCAGCCAATGCCAACCGAGGTGTCAAGACCGCCTGAATATGCCAAGACGACGCGCTCTGCCATGATGCTCCTTAAATAAATCGCTGATGATTCAGCACTTGGATTAGTTCAATCTTAGTTTGATTGAGAAGTGGGTTTCTGGACTAAGCCTGCTCGGCCAACCAAGCCATCAGAGCTTTTTGGGCGTGCAAACGGTTTTCGGCTTCATCCCAGATGACTGATTGCGGACCATCGAGGACATCGGCGCTAATCTCATAGCCGCGATAAGCCGGCAAGCAATGCAGAACAATGGCGTCGGACTTGGCATTTGCCATCAGGCTTGAGTCAACTGTGTAGCCTGTGAAATCTTGGATGCGCTGCTCTTTTTCGGCTTCTTGACCCATCGAAATCCAGGTGTCGGTAACAACGATGTCGGCATTGGCAACGGCCGCAATTGGGTCTAGGTGAACTGCTACCGAACCCCCGTTCTTACTTGCGATGGTTTCGGCTCGAAGGACAACGCCCGCTGCTGGCTGGTAACCGGCTGGTCCTGCGACACTGACGTGCATGCCGGCCATTGCGCAACCGATTAGGTAGCTGTTTGCCATGTTGCTATTGGCATCTCCAACATAGGAAATCTTGAGACCGGCAAGTGTGCCTTTGTGCTCAAGAATTGTGAGAAGGTCGGCAAGAATCTGACATGGGTGATAGTCGTCGCTAAGAGAGTTGATCACTGGAACCCCCGCATGCTTCGCCATCTCCTCGAGGCCAGCCTGAGCGTAGGTGCGCCAAACGATTTGCGCGACCTGACGACCGAGCACGCGCGCTGTGTCGGCGACAGATTCTTTGGCCCCCATTTGTGAGCTCTGGCTGTCGATGATGAGCGGTGCTCCTCCGAGGTCGGTTACACCGACAGCAAAAGAAACGCGGGTTCGAGTTGAGGTTTTGTCAAAGATTAGAGCCACGGTCTGAGGTCCGGCAAACGGACGCTCTGAATAAGGCGCCTGCTTCAGGGCCAGAGCTCGCTTGAGGATCTCCGCCTGTTCGGCTGGTGTGATGTCATCGTCTTTGAGAAAGTGGCGAACCATTTGTTTTTCCGTTTCTAGTTAGGCAAAACCATAGTGCCAAAACCACTGACAGTGAAGATTTCTAGCAGGATGCTGTGCGGAGTTCTGCCGTCGATGACGTGAGCCCTCGGGACTCCCCCTTGAACCGCTTTAAGGCAGGCCTGCATCTTTGGAATCATGCCTGATTCGAGGCTTGGCAGAAGCTCTTCGAGCTCCGTCTCGGTTATTTGAGAAACCAGTGAATCGCGATTAGGCCAATCGCTGTAAAGGCCCGGCACATCGGTGAGGACCATCAGCTTCTCGGCGCCCAAGGCAACAGCGAGGGCCGCAGCCGCTAGGTCCGCGTTTACGTTGAGCAGCTCTCCGCTGGTGGTTGGCGCAACTGTAGAAATGACCGGGATCCTGCCGGCGTCGAGGGCATCGAAGACGATGCGAGGGTTCACGAGAGTGACCTCACCCACTAGACCGATGTCGACTGGGCCTTCACCCGAATCCAAGACGGTTTTTTCGGCGCGAAAGAGGTTGCCATCTTCGCCAGACATAACCACGGCCTCGCCACCGGCAACTGAAATGAACTCAGCCAGTTGGGCGCTGATTTGCTCTCGCAGAACGTCGCGAACAACACCGATGGTTTCTTCGGTGGTTACCCTGAAGCCGCCTCGGAATTCGCTCTCGATTCCCAGCTCAGCCAGACGGGCAGAAATCTGTGGGCCGCCACCGTGAACCACTACAGGCTTAATGCCAACCCAACGAAGATAGGCCATGTCTTCGGCAAAAGCGCGCTGGAGATTCTCGTCGGTCATAGCGTTGCCGCCAAATTTGACCACGACAACTTTTCCGTGGAACGCCTGCAGCCAAGGCAGGGACTCAATCAGGGTCTCGGCCTTGATTGTGGCTAGCGCTTGATCTTGCTTTTCGACTGGAATCATCAGCTGGAGTACTCACTGTTCTCTGTGACGTATTCGTGAGTTAGGTCGTTGGTGAAAATTGTGGCTGCGTGAGTGCCGGCATTCAAAGAAATTTTGATGCTCACCTCGCGTGGCTTCAAATCGACTAGGTCGCGCGATTGGTCTGGCTGACCTTTTCGAGAAACACTTATGCCATTGATCTCGACATCGATGTCGTATGGGTCAAATGCAGCTTTGGTGACACCAACCGCGGCCAGAATGCGCCCCCAGTTTGGATCGTTGCCATAGATTGCCGCCTTGAAAAGGTTGTTTCTAGCCACTGAGCGGCCAACTTCAACTGCGTCTTCTTCGCTGGCTGCGTTGATCACCTGGATGGCGATGTCGTGAGAGGAACCCTCGGCATCGCGAAGGAGTTGAAGGGCAAGCGCCATGCAAACTTCGGTTAGGGCCGACTGAAAATCAGCCTCGGAAGGCGTTAGGCCAGTTGCACCGGAGGCCATCAGCGTGACCTGGTCATTGGTGGACATGCAACCATCCGAATCGAGTCGGTCAAAACTGACTCGAGTAGAGGCGCGAAGCGCTTTGTCTAATTGCTGAGAATTGAGAACGACATCTGTGGTTATAACCACGAGCATTGTGGCAAGACCCGGCGCCAACATGCCGGCACCCTTGGCCATGCCACCGATTGACCAGCCATCTGGGCTCACGTAATAGGCGGTTTTGGAAACCGAGTCGGTAGTCATAATCGCCTCGGCCGCTATTGGGCCAGCGTGATTGCTCAAGTCAGCAGAAGCAAGATCCACTCCGTGGAGGAGTTTATCTAGGTCAAGTTGCTCACCAATTAGACCGGTGGAGCAAACTAAAACATCGCCTGCTGAAAGGCCCAATTTTTCGGCTACGCGCTCAGCAGTGGAGTGAGTGGTCTGAAAACCCTGGGCTCCGGTGTAGCAGTTTGCGCCGCCAGAATTGAGAACGATGGCTGAAACTTCGCCATCTTGGATGACCTGCTTGCTCCAAAGAATTGGGTTTGCCTGGCAACGATTAGTTGTAAAAACGGCAGCGGCAGCGTTTAGCGGCCCCTGGTTCACGACTAGGGCAAGGTCTAAGTTTCCGGACTTCTTAAGGCCGGCTCTAACTCCGGCGGCTAGGAAACCTTTGGCTACGGTGACTGTCATTATTTGTTTTCATTTCTGGAGAGTGAGATCTCGGTCAGGCCGGTGCTTTCGGGCAAACCCAGGGCAATGTTCATGGACTGAATTGCTGCCCCGGCGGTGCCCTTAACTAGGTTGTCGATTGCGCAAACGGCGACTAGTCGATTGGCGTGCTCATCGATGGCAAGGCCAATTGCCGCGACGTTGCTGCCGATGACGCTTGCTGTGGTTGGAAACTCTCCGGCAGGAAGCAAGCGGATGAACTGCTCGCCTCCATAGGCATCGGCCCAGGCTTCACGGACTTCTTCGAGGGTTACACTCTTGGCTAGTTTGGCTGTATTGACTGCCAAAATGCCCCGATCGAGTGACGCAAGAACCGGGGTGAATGAGATTTGGATGTTTTGACCTGCTGACTTAGCTAGGTTCTGTTCGATTTCTGGGGTGTGACGATGAATGCCACCAACTTGGTAGGCGCCTGCAGAACCAGTTGGCTCTTGCTCGAAAAGGGTTTCTTTGGCTCCGCGGCCAGCCCCGGAGGTTCCCACTGTGAGAATGCTAACGATGTCATCAGGCTCAATGATATCGGCAAAAAGACCAGGAGCTAGCCCAAGTGTGATGGCCGTGACATTGCATCCCGGAACAGCAATTCTTTTGGTGTTTTGGAGTAGTTCGCGCTGACTGCTTCCGGATCGAATGAGTAGCTCGGGCATTCCGTAGGTCCAGGTTCCGGCATGTTCGCCGCCGTAAAACTTCTTCCAGTCAGATGGGCTTTCGAGACGGAAATCGGCACCACAATCAAGAACCAAAGTGTCTTCACTGAGCCAGGCCGCAACCTCGGCCGACTTCGAGTGTGGCAAGGCCAAAAATACGATGTCGTGACCGGCAAGGGTTGATGCATCCGTTGGCCCAAAAACTAAATCGGCAAATTTGCCAACACCCGGATGCAGGCTCGAAACTGTCTGCCCCACCATGCTGCTGGCAGTTACGGTTTTCAGTTCGAGCTCAGGGTGCTTCGCAATAACGCGCAAAAGTTCTCCGCCAACGTTGCCACTGGCACCAGCCACGGCTACTGAGAAGACCATCGCGTTTCCTATCTGTTTTGAAAAATTGAGCTGTTGCTAGGCCCGAATTGTGGCTCCGAATTTTTGATTCGCCAAGTCAACTGCTCGGTCTCGTGATTCGGAGGCCTCAGTTTGGGTGAGGGTTCGGTCTTCTGCTCTAAAGCGAAGAGCGAAAGTGAGGGACTTTTGACCAGCCGGCACGTTGTCGCCACGGTAGTCGTCGACTAGCGTGATCAATTCGAGTAATTCGCCAGCGCCATCGGAGACCGCCTGAAGAACCTCGCCGGCAGGCACATCGATGTTGACCACTAGAGAAAGGTCTTGAGTGGCAGCCGGCATAATGCCGATTGATGCCGCTTGGATGACTGCAGGAGCAGCCCCGAAAAGCGCATCGAGGTCAAGTTCGACAGCGGCCACGCGACGTGGAAGGTCATTGTCGAGGGCAAGCTGAGGGTCTAGTTCACCCGCGAAACCGATGGAAACATCGGTAGAGCCGTTAGATACGAAAACCTCAGCGCTACGACCGGGGTGAAAACCGGATGGGCTGGATTGGCGTAGGGAGATTTCGAGACCCACCGCATAGGCGGCTAAGCGCGCAACGTGAATCGCATCTTTATAGCTCGACTCAACATTTCGGGTGCCGACCAACTGAGGTGTTCGGTTTCCTGCAAACAGTGCCGCCAAATGCCTCGGCTGCGCTGGGATTGTGGCCTGAAGTGCCGCCAATTGCTCGGCAGTTGGAAGCTGGTTTCCGGCTGGCAGATCGGCGTTAGCCGCAATCACCTCGGCCGGCTGGAAAACCGAGCCTTCTTCGAAAATAGCTAGATCGGTGAGGCCTCGAGAGAGGTTGCGCTTTGCAGCGTCAATTAGACCAGGAAGGATTGTGGTGCGCATCTCCCCCGCTTCAGCCTGGAGAGCATTTGCCAACCGAACGGTTGGTGCCTGCTTATCTGACTGGAACCAGTGGTTCTGGTCACCACTCAAGAATGGGTAGGTGAGCACCTCTACGTGGCCTGCGCCAACGAGTGCTGAGAGAACTGAACGACGACGCTTCTGCTTCAGCGTGAGGCCGCGACCAGGAGGTGCCACTGGCAACCTCGAAGGGATGCGCTCGTATCCTGCGATTCTCGCAACTTCTTCAACTAGGTCGGTTTTGTGAGTGAGGTCGGGGCGCCAGCTAGGTGCAAAGACCTCGTAGCCGCCGTCGACCTTGGCAACAACGCAACCAATTTCTTCAAGGATTTTGACGGTTTCGGCTTGAGTGTATTCGACGCCAACCAGTTCGGTTGCGAAGCTTTCGGGAAGCCAAATTGCCTTGCGTTCAGGCAGGTTTTTGTATTCGGCGCCGAGTGAATCAGCGGCCCCTTGAGCGTGCACCTCGAGAAGCTGAACAACTCTCGCGGCTGCATTGTCGGCCATCATTGGGTCGACTCCGCGCTCATAGCGCTTTGAGGCCTCCGATGGAAGTTTGTGACGACGCGCTGAACGCGCAATCGAAATCGGGTCGAAGTGAGCGGCCTCGATTAGGAGGTTCACTGTGCTCGAGGTTACTTCGGTTTCTTCGCCACCCATGACGCCGGCAAGCCCGATAGGGCCCGACTCATCGGTGATTAGAAGATCTTCTGGGTGAAGGTTGCGAACCTGACCATCGAGAGTTTTGAGTGTTTCGCCAGCGTTGGCTCGGCGGATGATTAGGCCGCCCTTGATTTTGTCTAGGTCGTAGGCGTGCAACGGCTGACCCAGTTCGAGCATCGCGTAGTTAGTGATGTCGACGATGAGCGAAATCGAACGCATTCCGGCCATCTTGAGTCGAGCAATCATCCATGGCGGTGTTGGCTTTGAAGGGTCGACGCCTTTGACCACTCTGAGCACAAAACGGTCGGTGCCAATGCGGCCACGGATGGGCGCTTGGTCGTCGATTGTGAGCGAGAAGCCGTGACCCGGTTCGATGTGGGCGTTGCTCTTTGGGTCTCTGAAGTCGGCGCCGGTGGCGTGCGAAAGCTCGCGGGCGATGCCACGAATCGAGAAGCAGTAGCCGCGGTCTGGTGTCACATTTACTTCGGCGGCAACCTCATCGAGGTGCAGAAGCTCGAATGCATCGGCTCCGATTTTTGGATCGAGGCCCATCTCGTGCAAACGAATGATTCCGCCGTGATCTTCGGTGATGGTTAGCTCTTTACCCGAGGCCATCATGCCGTCAGAAATGTGACCATAGGTGCTTCTAGCGGCGATTGCGAAATTGCCTGGGAGAACAGACCCTGGGAGGCAAACCACAACTTTGTCCCCTACTTCAAAGTTGCTGGCGCCACAAACGATTCCGCGGACATCGGCGCCGCCATCGGCAGCGAGCTGACCCTCGGGAGCAACTCGAACCTGGCACCAACGAATGGTCTTGCCATTGGTTTGTTCTTCTGGGGTGAACTCAAGAACCTGACCAACCACAATCGGGCCGGAGAGGTCGAATCGGTGAGAACCCTCTTCTTCGAGGCCCACCTTAACGAGCTCGGACATTACGGTATCTGGGGTGGCGTGTGCCGGCAAGTCTACGTATTCAGCAAGCCATGAAAGTGGGACGCGCATTAGATGGTGACTCCAAACTGCTCGCTGAAACGAACATCTGATTCGACCATGTCGTGCATGTCCCGAACATCGTTGCGGAACATCAAGGTGCGCTCAATGCCCATGCCGAAGGCGAAGCCGGAGTAAACCTCTGGGTCGATGCCAGCAGCCATTAGTACGTTGGGGTTGACCATGCCACAACCGCCCCACTCGACCCAGCGGGCTCCACCCTTGGCACCGGGGTGCCAAACATCGAGCTCAGCCGAAGGTTCGGTGAACGGAAAGAATGATGGGCGCAGGCGGATCTGGGCGTCTGGACCAAACATGATTCGCGCGAAGTGCTCCAGTGTGCCGCGTAGGTCGGCCATGGTTAGGCCCTTATCGACCGCTAGGCCTTCGACCTGGTGAAACACCGGCGTGTGAGTTGCGTCTAGTTCATCGGTGCGGAAAACGCGGCCGGGACACAAAACGTAAACCGGAAGCTCGCGCTCTAGCAGTGATCGAACCTGGACCGGTGAAGTGTGGGTTCTGAGAACCAAGTGGGATTCAACCGGCTCAACAAAAAAGGTGTCTTGCATGGCTCGTGCTGGGTGGTCGGCGTCGAAGTTGAGAGCGTCGAAATTGAACCACTCGCTTTCAACCTCAGGGCCTTCGGCAATTTCCCAGCCCATGCCGATGAAAACATCGGAGATTTGATCTTGAAGAAGTGAAAGCGGGTGACGAGCACCGAGGCGACTAGTGGCCGCAGCTGCTGTGACATCTACTGCCTCTGCCGCCAACTTGCGGGCCTCTTCAACTGCGAACAGCTCGGTCTCTCGAGCAGCGAATGCTGCATTGAGCTGACCTCGAGCCTTTCCGATCAACGCACCGGCTTCGGCCTTGAACTCATTTGGCATGTTCTTTACCAGTGAGTTAAGTTTTGCAATCGACGATTGCTCACCTACCGTGGTGGCTCGAGCAGCCTTGAGGGCAGCTAGATCGGGGGCAGCGGAAATTACCGCGATTGCTTCGGCGACAGCCTCGTCAACGACGGAATTAGTGATTGGATTTTCGGCAGACATAGGTCTCCAAGTCTACCGATTAGGCGGCCGAGACTAGGTATTTTGCGCGAACGCCGAGGCGTACAGGCAAATGCTAGCTGCGGTTGCAAGATTAAGTGACTCGGCAGCACCGTAAATTGGCACCGCGACTTCACGGTCAACCAGTTTGAGGATTTCTGGTTCGAAACCCCAAGCCTCGTTGCCAAACACCCAAGTGGTTGGCTGAGCCAAAGTCTCTGCAGTCAGACTAGGGATGTCCTCTCCTCCACCGTTGGCAGCGAAAACCTGAAGGCCAGCAGCCTTTAGCTTTGCGATTGCCTCTTCGATGTCGACATCAACCGCGAACGGAAGGTGGAACAACGAACCGGTGGTTGAACGAACAACCTTTGGGTTGTAAACGTCTACGCTGTTGGCGCTAAATAATACGGCGTCTGCACCAGAGGCATCGGCAGCCCGAAGGACTGTTCCAGCGTTACCCGGGTCACGGATGTTTGCCAAGAGAGCCACAAGTTTTGGCTTCGAAGCAATGATGTCGTCGAGAGTTACATCGAGTTGCTGACAAACGGCAACGACACCCTGAGGAGTGGTTGTGTCGGTCAGCGCCTTTAGCACCGGCTCGGTGACTAACTGCAGTTGAATACGAGACTTTTCAGCGCGCTCAAACAACTCTGGGTAACGTGCAACAGCTTCCTCGGTGGCATAAAGCTCAACGATTAGCTTTGGGCGCTCTAGCGCCTCTTTGAATCCTTGGGGTCCCTCAAGCAGAAAGAGCCCGGTCGATGACCGGGCGTCTTTCTTTGTTAGCTTGGCAACCCCACGGACCTTATTGGCC
>Ga0075464_10001275_pt1 | contig 11348 bp, 13 predicted proteins | sample DEB19_08_DNA_5_FD_75068 | JGI IMG/M metagenome (GOLD analysis project Ga0075464, IMG submission 75068) | Aqueous microbial communities from the Delaware River and Bay under freshwater to marine salinity gradient to study organic matter... | ecosystem: Environmental > Aquatic > Marine > Coastal ...
AAGATCCAGTTTTGTGCCCTACAACATTGGGATATACTTCTTTAGCGGGAATGACAGGTTGTTATTTGAATTATGTAGCAGCTTGTACCGACGGATCTGGTAATTACGCTTATCCAAATATTGGTGGTACTGCTTATGCGTGTCCTGAAGGCTATGCATGTCCGTACTGCTTCCAACCTCCAATCCTTTGTCCTTATGGATACTACTCAAATGCAGGTGCAACAACGTGTACTTTATGTGAAGCTGGTTTTTACTGCCCTGGTTCAATGGGTAGTTTGAGAGCTGCATGCGCCAGTGGTACTAACGACTGGTATTCAGCAGCTGGTTCAGTAAATTGTTATCCAGTACCAAGCCATATGACTACACCAGATACTGCCACACGACCAAACGATTTTTGTAAATATGGTCAATACTCTGCTTTGACAATAAATACTTGCGTTGATTGTCCTCTAAACTCCTAATGTCTCTCGGATGATTTAGCTCCACTTGCCTGTAACAATTTAGTTGATGACACGACATCCGGAACAATTGCTTATACTTCTTCTATTCTTGAGATAAGTTGCTTTCCTAAATTATCCTCTCGTGGAGGTCCTGATTATATTGGAGCAGCTGCTTTATATCCATCTTCAAAATTTGACATACATGTAACTCCTGGATTATATGCATAACCTGGTGGGTCTCATCAATTTGATTGTCCGATGGGCCGAGAGTGCTTATTCCCAATGGAAAATATTTTTGCTTAATGTCCTCCTGGATACTTTAGCAGAGACAACTCCTTCTCTTGTCAACCATGTCCAGAAGGTGTGGTTTGCCCTATCATGCAAGAATAATATATTGATTATGATACCAAAGGTTGGACACAAACTGGCTACTTTTCACCATATGGAACCCATGTTGAGCTTAGAATTCCAGCTGGATGGTGGACTGACAGTACAAATAACCGAATGATTCGCCCCTGCGCACTAGGCTATTACTCTCTTGATGGAGCAACAGGTGGATGCACTATATGTCCTGTCGGATATGCTTGCCCGTTTGCTTCGAATGTACCAATGAGATGTAATGAAGGTCACCAAGCATTAGTTACAGGAATGCATGAGTGTACACCTTGTAATGATGGTTAATGGTTCTAACCTTCTAGTTAAACTTGTATAACTATTCCAACTAATACCTATGTCTTCCACCCAATCTTCACAAATTAAGCCTGTGATTACAATATGAGATCAGATTCTTCAACTTTTGGAAATGAAGAATATGTTGATTGTTATCCCACAATCAGTTAATACTACTTAAAGTCTTCTGACTCGTATTTAACTTGCCCAGTTGGTTTCTATTGTCTCCATTCCGGTACAGCGTAAACTTATACGAAATTTCCTTGTCCTGCTGGAACATATAACTCAGGATTTACAGGGACAAATTTATTATAAGATGAATGCATAGTATGTTCTGCAGGAAATTTCTGTACAGGGGGTACAGAAAGCTAGTAGACTTGCCCTGCTGGCTATGTTTGTCCATTAGGTACGAAGTTTGCGACCTAATTCCCATGTCCTAAATCAACTATGAATCCATTAACAGGACAATCTAGTTACTCAGCATGTGTATCATGTACATCGGGAAAGCTTTGTCTTGAAGGTACAGGAGTTACAGCGTTTGATTGTCCACCTGGCTAGAACTGTGCTTCTTCTTAATGGACTGCTGGTGCATGTCTTAGTGGAACAATTTCTGCCTCAGGATCTTGTTCTCCTTGTCCTGCTGGATAATACTGCAGAACTGCTGCCTCATACGGAACTAAATGTCCATCAGGAACTTATAATCCTAATACAGGAGGTAAATCTCCATCTGATTGTTTACTGGCGGATGTTGGCTAATCTGTACCTAGATATGGTATGATTTCGTTACCAAATGACTACCCAGCACATTTAGGTTATGTATATCCATTGGGTACGGCATTTAGTCATTAGTTACCTTGCCCAGCTGGTTAAATCTGTAATTCTGGAACTTTAGCAAGATCTTGGACTAATTGCCCAGCTAATTTTGCTTGCCCTCGAGGTTCTTCTACTACAACTGCAGTAAATTGCGAACGCGGATATTTATGTCCATTAGGTACACTTGATTCTAGATAATTTCCTTAAGCCTCCGGATATTATACATATTAAGTCAATTAGACAGCAATTTAATGTTCTGCAGGTTATTACTGTCCTGCTGGAACTATTAGACAACGCCCTTGTCCTTTAGGATATTATTGTGCTGCTGGAACTGAAGATTTTAGAGATTATCCTTGCCCAAATGGAAAATATGGATAAACAATTCAATTAACTGCAGCAACAGATTGCTTAGCTTGTCCAGCAGGTTTCTATTGTTAAATGGGGATTGCCAAGCCAATTCCATGTCCTTCAGGTACTTTCAGTGCTGGTGGAGCTGATTCTTCATTTACGACATCAGGATTAGGATTTAGTACACCTTGCACTGTATGTACTGCTGGTTCTTAATGTCCAAACCAAGCAATGACAGCTCCTATTTAATGTGGATTGGGATTTTTCTCACCTCCTGGTTCAATGATGTGTTTTAGATGCTATGCTGGTCATTTATGTGACTCAGCTACAACAAGTTAAGCTTATATGGAAGCAAATAAATGTACTGGTGTTAAATGCATTACTTATTCAGTATACGAGTTGTCAACTTGCCCTTCTGGATATTACTGCGATCCTAATTAATTCAAACCACTTGCATGCCCAGTAGGGACTTATCAAGATAGTACAGTATCTCAAGCCTCAAGTGCTACTTGTAAAAATGTCCCTGCAGGTTGGTACAATGATGAAGAAGGTCAAAACTTTACTTAAATTGCTACAAAACTATGTGCCCCTGGATACACATGTGTAGCTGGATCTATTTCATAATTTAACTCTCCTTGCGCAAGGGGAACATATAATCCTAGTACTGGATAAACTGCATGCATTGATTGTCCTGCTGGATATTTTTGTCTTGGTGCAACTATTTATCCGATTCCTTGCCCAGCTGGTTATTACTGTCCTATAAACTCATGGTAACCAGTACCATGCATTACAGGAACTTTTGGTGCAAATATTAAGTTAACTTCATAAAGCTAGTGCACAACATGTACAAGAGGTAGCTACTGCGCTGAACCTGGTATATAAGCTCCAACGGGACTTTGTAACGCTGGCTACTATTGTAATGCTGGTTCAATCGTACCCTAATAATTTGATTGCCCAACAGGTGGTTTTTGTGAAAAAGGTTCATGGTAAAAATAGAATTGTCCTGCCGGCTTCTATAACGAAGATTTAAATGCAAAAACTTTCTGGGAATGCGCACTTTGTACTCCAGGTTAATATTGTGATGGTTCGACTTCATCAAGCACTACTGGTTAATGCGTAGCTGGTTGGTATTGTTTATCCGGAAGTAGAGTAATTGACTAACATGCTGCGACTCCAGGGCATTTTACTCTTGATGGGGCCCCATAGTAAACAGTCTGTCCAGCGAAAACTTATTAGCCTTACTACCATCAAAGTGATTGCTTACCTTGTCCAGCAGGATTCTATTGTGATAAAACTGGTATGGCAGAACCTAAAATATGTCCGGTTGGAAAGTATTGTGAAATATCGTCTGAAAGTCCAGTTTAATGTCCTGTTGGAACTTACAACCCAGTTACTGGTGGTACAAGTATTGCAAATCATTGTCTTCCATGCCCACCAGGCAGATACTGTGCTTAGAAAGGACTTTCTGCACCATCAGGTGATTGCAATGCAGGCTATTTCTGCTTAATTTCAGCTGAAACAAATAAGCCATCAGCTCTTGATCTGATTTCAGGACGTTGGGGAAAATGTACACCAGGACACTACTGTCCTATTGGAACTGCATATCCTTACCCTTGTCCTGCTGGTCGATTCTCTGCATCTGAATAACTAACACAAGCTACTGATTGCACTTTGTGCACAGCTGGTTCCTATTGTGAAACTACTGGATTAACAGTAGTAACTGGTCCTTGTGATGCTGGTTACTTCTGTCCTGCAGGATAGACCAGACCACGTTTAGATACTTATAAGTGTACTGAAGGAAATTACTGTTTATAAGGTTCTACTGCAATGAAACAATGTCCAGGTGGTACATATTAATATTAGCAATACTAATCAGCTTGTTTAATTTGTCCAGGTGGATATTTTTGTGTAGCTGGTTCTATAAATCCTTTAATATGTCCAGCAGGAAGTTATTGTTCTGAATAAGCATCTGCACCAATACTTTGTCCAATTGGTAAATTCATGCCTGATACTGGAGCTATAAGTGATTGTCTTCCTTGTATTGCTGGATCATATTGCTTAACAACTGGTCTTACAGCACCAACTGGAATTTGTAACGCTGGTTATTATTGTACTTCCTCAGCAATCTCAGCCACTCCAACTTCTGGGTCTTAAGGAGGTTCAGGGTGTTCTAAAGGTGAATATTGTCCTCCTGGATCAGGGTTTCCGTTAAAATGTCCCCCTGGAAAAGCCTGCACCCTTAATACCATGACTGATACAGATATGTTAAATGTAATATATGACTGTGATGCTGGTTATTATTGTACTTTAGGATCATCAACAAAGTAACCATTATCAGGAGATGGTGGCGATGCTTGTCCAGTTGGTAACTATTGTCCAGCAGCATCAGTTGCCCCAATTCCTTGCCCTCCAGGTACTTACAGAAACTCAAATAAAGGTAAATTAATAGCAGATTGTTTACCTTGTGACATTGGTTCATATAGTCCTGATTACGGATCAACAACCTGTTTAATCTGTGATGATGGTTGGTATTGTGAATAAAGAACACTTGCAGATGGAACTATTAGAGGTGAAACTTCTCCTACTCCCTGGGACACTGTAAACAATATACCCAAACTTTGCCCTGTTGGCTTCTTTTGTGTATAAGGAAAATAATCTGCTTGTGTTGCCAAATACTCAGATTAAATTGGTTCAACAAGTTGTTTATTCTGTCCAGCTGGTTTCTAGTGTACTACATCAGCATTATCTAACTGTGGTAATTTTAATTACTGTCCAAGTGGCGATATGCTTCCTACTGGATGCCCATTAGGCTATTATAATTTAAAGTCAAATGCAGTAATTGGCACAGAATGCATCTTATGTCCTGCAGGCTATTTTTGCACATGTACTTGGGATGCAACAAATACATATTGCATTAGTGATGCGATAATATCTCCGTGCCCTGAAACATATTATTGTCCATAAGGTTCATTCACAAATGTAGTTACTGTGGGGTCTCCCACCAAACTTTGTGATGCTGGTTACACATGTCCTACCGGGACATCTCAAATGATTCCCTGCCCAGCTGGCTATATGTGCGATGGAACTGGTAATACTGATTCCACTAAAGTTGATTGTCCAGCAGGATACTACTGTCCTGGAGGGGTGGGTGTTGGTATTGGGGGTACAAAATCAAAGATTTATTGTGAAGCTGGATATTATTGTCCAATAAATTCAAAGTTCCATTATCCATGCGAACTTGGAACTTACAACGAATTCGAAGGAAAAACTGCTATTACTGATTGTCTTGTTTGTACGACAGGTATTTGTTCTAATCGAGCTTAAACAATACCAGATCAAGCTTTATGGGGTTGAGAGTCTGGTTATTATTGTCCTCCAGGATCAGGAAAGTTTGAATGCCCTAAAGGTTATTACTGTCCAGAAAATTAAGAATATCCAATTGGTTGCCCTATCGGTTAGTACACTGACAATACGGCTTAAGCTGTTTGCTAAAAGTGTCCTGCAGGTTTCTACTGTGGTGATGATATTTTAGATGTATTTTTAAGCTAAACAACAGCTAATATTTTGGCTGATTCTGCGATTCCTTGTGTGCCTGGTCAATATTGTCCGAAAGGATCCTCAATTAAAAGTTTGACAAGTTTGCCAGGTATTGGATGTCCTGCCGGAACTTATAATCCCGATTTCGGTGCTAGGAATGTTGGTGACTGTATTTATTGTCCAGAATCTTTTAAGTGTTTAACAACTTGAAATGCTGGTCCTCTTTCTGCATTGACATCATGTGATGCAGGCTACTATTGCCCAGCCGCATCTATATCAAAAGGTAAAATAAGCTGCCCTACTGGAGCATATTGTCCTGCAGGCTCAGCATATTTTACAACTTGTTCTATTGGTACTTATCAAGACAATAAACTCAAGACAGCATCCACTGATTGCTTGCCATGCAGTGTAAACTATTATTGTCCTACCCGAGGCATGCAATCATCATCAATGTAGCTTTGTGGTGACGGTTTTGTTTGTTTAGGTGGAACAACTATTAGTTCACCGATACCTGGTGCATTGGGCAATTTCTGTCCAATCGGAAAATATTGCTCTTCATAAATAGCAGGACCCCAAGATTGTGGTCTCTAAACTTATTAACCAAATTTAGCGCAATCTTCTTGTATTAATTGCCCTGAAGGAAAACTCTGTGATATTACCGCATTACCCGAACCAAATTAATGTCCTATTGGTAGTTATTGCCCAGGGAAAACTAATTCAGTTGCAAATATTTAAATCTTATGTCCCGCTGGTACTTACAGTGGTATTGTTGGAATTGGAACCGAAGAACAGTGTGTGCCATGTCCACCAGGAAAATATTGTCCAGCAGGAACTATAGATCCAACTTTAGATACATTCGATTGTGATGCGAATTTCTTCTGTCCATTGGGCTCATCGTCACCAAATGGATATAGTATTGATTATGTGTTTGGATCAAATTCATCCGGATTATGCCCTGCTGGTTATATGTGTGCTAAAGGTACAAAAGCACCTGAACCTTGCCCACGTGGTACATATAATGAGCTGTCAGGTTAATCTACATGCTTGCCTTGTAAACCTGGAAAGTTTTGCGATCAATTAGGTATGTCAGAATTAACTCCTAATAATGATTGTTATGCTGGATACTATTGTAATGAAGGCAGTGACATACCAAACCCAACATTAGACCCATTAGGTAAGGGAGATTTTTGTTAACCCGGATATTATTGTCCTAAGGGCTCATCAGCTCCTTAACCATGTCTACCAGGTTCATATGAACGCAGAACTGGTTCTGACTCGTGTTAAATTTGCCCTGAAGGTTCCTACTGTAAAGCAGTTTCGTTTTCCCCGATTCAATGTTAAAATGGTTACTGCCCAGAAGCATCATCGGAACCATCACCCTGTCCTCCAGGTACATATGGTAACGAAGCACTAAAGAAAATGAAATCTGTTGATGATTGTCCATTTTGTCCTAATGGTTATTGGTGTGATTATGGAGAAATTGGAGGAACTTGTGATGCTGGTTACTTCTGCGATTTCGGAGCAATTTCATGGTAGGATGATTCAAAGATCTGTCCATAAGGACACTATTGTCCAGCTGGAACACTACTTCCAATCAGATGTCCAGAAACCTTGTATTATTCAGGTAAAGGAGCTAGAGATGTCTCGTTTTGTAAACCTTGTTAAGCTGGTTACTACTGTCTTGATAATGATAGTGTAAGCAGAGTTTGTCCAGTTGGACATTTCTGTCCATTAAAGACGAAGGAACCAGTTCCGTGTTGGATTGGCACATATTAACCATATAAGAGACAAACATCTAGTAATAAATGTCTATTGTGTCCGGCAGGTGCCAATTGCAACGCTCGAGGTATTGATGATTATGCACGCCACATGTGCCCTGTCGGCCATTACTGCCCAACGGCTGGATCAACTAAAGATCCTATTCCTTGTCCAGTCGGCACATATAGAAATGCAACAGGAGCTATTTCAATTGATGAATGTTGGATATGTCCAGAAGGACACTTCTGTAGTCTAGGTGGTACATTTGCATTGCCTTGTGATTCTGGCTATTATTGCCCATCTGGCTCGGAAGTTCAGTAAGCCTGTCCGCCTGGAACGTACTGTCCAGCTTTAAGTGCAAACTACACAATTTGCCCAGCTGGATACTTCTGTTCTTCTTATAGAACTGACATTTACACAAAATGTGGAAATGGAACATACTGTGCTAGTGGATAGAGTTAAGCTACTTAATGCCCTCCAGGGTAATTTGGAACAAGTGAAACCTTCAATTTCGGATAAAATGTTAGTTGTATTCCATGTGGTCCAGGATAATATAGTGATGCAAAATCAAAGACTTGTAAACCCTGCGACCCTGGTTACATTTGCTTTGCAGGAGAAACAACCGCAAGACCTAACTCTCCATCATAAAATGGTAAAATCTGTGATCCGGGATATTATTGCCTTGGTGGATCCATTACTGGCGTTGCTTGTCCTGTTGGTACATAAAGTCCTGATAAAGGAAATGGTTAATTAAATCAATGCAAACCTTGTCCAATTAACACATTTGGAAATGATGTTGGTTTAACAAACTGTACACCTTGTTCAGGATCAACTGTTTCTGATATCGGTTCAACCACTTGTAGGTGTGTTGGTCTCAACAGAAAATATTTGGCTGATGTCAAATCCTGTGTTTGTTTAAGTGGCTTTACACCTGTAGATGGAACAAGTCCATTGAATGACGGTTTGTCAGATTGTCAGAGAATAATATATGAAAGATGCGATTTAACTCAAGAAAGAGATTCACTTGGTAAGTGTAGAAATAAGACTGATTGCAGTGCCGAATGTAACGGCGGATAAGGTACTATTTAATCAAATTTCGGAATCTGTCAATGTAATGACATAGTTACGACTGCTCAGATTTGCAATGCTTAATGTTAGAATAATGCACTACAAACTTCATTTACATCTGACGGCCTCATAAGAATATATGATCCATTGACAAAAAACTTTACAACAACCCCGTAAGTCATTTTTAATAGAATTTTATAGATTACCTAATACAATCGGACAAGCAAAGTGTTCAAAGGAAGATTAGACTAAGTGCGAACTTGTATCAGTTGGAATGATAGCGACCAGCACCGGTGCTTTCATAGCTGATTATAACCTACCAAGTGCTTTGACTAAGAATGCTACTATATCTTCTATTTAAAATGCTACCCAGTCAAGGTATAAAACAAATTCTTTTAAAGGAGTAAAGACATTTGGATTAAGCTTTAACACAAGTTCTATGAATTGGAATAATCAAAGAGACTTATAAGATACAAATTAGGATGCTTCATACATTTAAAATCCTGTTGTTTGTACTACTAGAGGTAGTGCTTTGTTGTTCAACAACTTAAACTCTTAATCCTTCCCTGTTTATTAGAAGGACAATTTACTAAACACAAACTAAAACTTTGATTATGGCCAGTTCAGTTCACTGTCTACTTAACTTGCGGGTAAAACAAGTGTAAACTTTATATTCACTTTTGACGAGCCTGGCGTTTATGTATTCTCAGATTCACGCAATACTAATAAACTTATGATAATCTCAGTTATGGCAGATAACAACGTATGTCCAGTCGACAGTAAATTCAGTCCAATGACTTATGCAGCTTTATTGAAAGTAGGTGCATACAGAAATGAAGTTCTAACACCTCCTGACTGGAATTTCTTCTTCCTTACTTTAATCAGCTTTGTTGTGCTCATAATAGCTTTTGTTTTCTTAATATCATACATCGCTCGAAGAGACTGGAAACAAACTAAAATTCCTCAAATTCTTTATTAGAACAAACACTATGAATAAGTGGAACGTGATGATCCTTCTGACAAAAGATCCATTGTTTCTATTAACACAGATTCAAGCTCCTTTATGTTCAGAGCTCAAGGTCAAGATGATGGTTAAGACATGGGAGATTAACTAGTTGAGCGTATGAAAGGTAATCAAATTGGTGGTAAATCTAAACCTTTGACAGAGAAACGTTAAAGATCAAGAAAAGATCTCAGTCTTAATTAAGTTGAAAACTTGAAAGACGCTCTCCATAAGCACTTGAAAGAAATCAAAAAATTAAGAGCATTAAGATTCGGTAAGGATGGTGCAGAAGTTGAGGATGAGCTTGATGGAGGAGTTGCATCTGATGTATCCAGTTCTGACGAAGATGAGTTAAACAATGCTATCTTCAATGTAAAGAAATTAATCGCAAATGCTAGAGCTGTTCTCAGAGGTGAAGGAGAAGATGAAATTCAAATTTTCACAGAAGACACAAAGTTGATCGAGGCTATTAACACAAATGAGGATAAAAAAGCTGAAAGGGAGAAAGCAATTCAAGAAAGAAAAATTCAGATTGAAGAATCCCAAAAAGTCTCTGAAGACAAGTTCAGACGCAAGATACAATAAGAAAGTGATATTGTGATTAGAGATCTTGAAGACATGAAAAATAAGGTTCTTGAGATGCAAGTTGAATCTGCGTATGACAAAGGCAAAGCATTCTAAGAACGTATGTCAAGAGGTGGTGCGAAAGAGCTTGAAGTTTAAGACATGATGCACTAATTGGAAGGCAAGATGCAGAGAGTTGAAGACCTTCTTCTTGACGATAAAGAAAGACAAAACGAAATGCTCAAGCGCTAACTTGAATAGCGAAGGGCTCGTAGAAGAAAATTAAATGAAAAATTAGTTGAAATCGATGAACATCTTTATAAGAATGAGTTTGACTAAGCTGATTCAAAGAACGAAGTTGTAAAAGAGTTACAAGAAGAGCTAAAATAACAAATGACTGAATTAGATCAATAAGATGTTCTTGCAAGATAGGCCGTAAACATGAAATTCGAAAAAATCAAATAGGATAAACTTGCTGACTACCAAGACAAACTTAGAAACGCCGGAGGGACTAAAGACTTCTAAAATATTTTAGACAAATATCAAAGTGCATAATTTTAAGTAGACAAAGAACTTGCCCGTCAGATTTAAAAGGAAAATGCCAAGTTGGATAACGACCTAAAAGCCAGAAGAGCTAAACTAAAAGCTCAAGCTGAAATCCGTAGAAATTAACGCTTTAAGGATCTCGAAATTGAACAGGCTAATTCTCTTAATAATAAGATGGAAAGTAAAGCTAAAATTGAAGAATCTTTATCAGTAAACGATCGCAAAGATGATATCATGAATGTTTTCTCTAATAGACTAAAAGAACACGTAAACAGTGAAAACTAGTTAGTCAGCGCTATGGAAAACCACCGCAGAGAAGAAGAAGCTTTCCGTCAAGAGCATGAACGAAAGTAACGCAAGTTATAAGCTGACACTATGAAAGAATCTACAGTCCTTAATCAAGAAGTTAACGAAGAGATAAATCGTCTTAAAAACATTGATTCCTTTGAGCCATTCTAAAACCTTGTTGTAGAACGGGCCAACATCCAAAAATCACTAAATACTGCAGCAACTGAATAAGAAAAAGCTTTATTACTTCAATAACTTAAAGAAGTTGATGATCAAGTCAAAAATTAACTTGGTAAAGAAGCTAAAGACTAAGA
>Ga0075464_10001276_pt1 | contig 11346 bp, 10 predicted proteins | sample DEB19_08_DNA_5_FD_75068 | JGI IMG/M metagenome (GOLD analysis project Ga0075464, IMG submission 75068) | Aqueous microbial communities from the Delaware River and Bay under freshwater to marine salinity gradient to study organic matter... | ecosystem: Environmental > Aquatic > Marine > Coastal ...
CAAAACGCTCCATCAGCTCCGTGCCAGGTGACTCGCTGCCCACATGGCGATTGCTAATGATTTCAAAGTCGAACACATCCAATCGCTTCTGCAGGATTGCAAAGTCAATCACCTTGTAGCTCACAAGAAAACCCAACTTCTCTAAGTTTTTGGTGTACGGCGTGATGACACGCCCCATCGCGCCAGAATTGTCAAGAAACTCAATCGTGAAGGGGTCGCCATTGGCATTGCGCAAAGCCCCATCGTGATAGGTCCAACCTGCATCGGCCAACAAGCCTTTGGCTTTGCGCAAATGGTCGCGCAACGTTTCCCCTGAAGCCGGGTCTAGCGATGTACGCGGGGGCATGGGCACGGCTTGTTTGAAAACATCGGGTAACAGTTTGTCACGCAATGGCGCGAGCAAAGCTAGCTCCGCAGAATCTGGCATGCCAGTTGACTCGAAATCGCTGGCTACAAAATAGCCGCGTACACGGCTATAGGCGCCGTAAAAGAGCTGTCGGTTCATCCACTCAAAATCCATTGCCAAACCAATGGCCTCACGAACGCGTGCGTCTTTGAACTTGGGCAAACGGGTGTTGAACAAAAAGCCTTGAAAGTCGCCTGCGTTGCCGTGTTTAAACTCGCTCTTCATCAATTGGCGATTCGCAAATTGTTTACCTGTGAAGCCCCTCGCCCATTCGCGGGCGATGAAGGACTGCACCAAATCGAACTCACCAGCCTTGAAGCCTTCGAGTTGCGCCGTGTTGTCCTTGTAAATCCGATAGGTGATGCGATCAAAGTTGAACAGCCCTTTGCGCACGTTCAGGTCACGCGCCCAATAATTGTTATCTCGCTCGTAGCTAACGTCACGGCCAAAGACCACGTGCCCCATTTTGTAAGGTCCACTGCCAATCGGGACATCGGTGACGATTTTGTCGAAGGGCTTCATAAGCCCCTGCTCTTCGCCCCAATGACGACTGAACACCGGCATCCCCCCTACGATCAGCGTCAACTCAGGATTGACACGCTTGAAATCAAAGCGCACGGTGCGTGGGTCGACGACAGCTACCGCAGACACATCTGCAAACAACGTACGGAATTGCGGCGCCGCCTGTTTGCTGATCAACCTCTCAAACGAATACCGAACATCCTCAGCCAGCACCGCATCACCGTTATGAAAGCGCGCTTGCGGACGCAACTTGAAAGTAACCGAGCGACGATCAGCCGCCACCGTCACATCTTCAGCCAATAAACCATAGGCGGTGGTGGGCTCATCCATGGTGCCAGTGAGCAAGGATTCGAATACCAAATTTGTAAGCCCAGGGGCTGCATTGCCCTTGAGGGTGAATGGGTTGTACTTGTCAAAACTCGACAAACGAGAAGCGGGGACCAGCACCAGTTCGCCACCTTTGGGGGCAATTGGATTGACGTAATCAAAGTTTTTGAAATTCGCAGGGTATTTCACATCACCGAATTGGGCGTAGGCATGGCCGGCCCAAGACGGACCTGAGCAGAAAAACACCAAAAAAATGAGCAAGCTACGCATGCGACAATTCTGCAAGATTTTTTTGGAGAGTTTTACATGAGTACAAAAACGGGTTTCCTGTCTGGTAAAAAACTGTTGATCACCGGCGTGTTGTCGAATCGATCCATCGCTTATGGCATTGCCAAAGCTTGCCATGACCAAGGTGCCGAGTTGGCCTTCAGCTATGTGGGTGAGCGCTTCAAAGATCGCATCACCGAATTCGCTTCAGACTTTGACTCTAAACTGATTTTCGACTGCGATGTCAGCAGCGATGCACAAATCGACCAAATGTTCAAAGACCTCTCCGCCCACTGGCCAACCTTTGATGGCTTTGTGCACAGCATCGGGTTCGCACCACGTGAATCGATTGCCGGCGATTTTCTAGATGGATTAACACGCGAAAGCTTCCAAATCGCCCATGACATCAGCGCTTACAGCTTCCCAGCCATGGCGAAGGCCGCCTTGCCTTACTTGAACAACAAATCAGCTGTGCTGACCTTGTCGTACTTGGGCGCTATCCGGACGGTGCCCCACTACAACACCATGGGACTGGCTAAAGCATCGCTTGAGTCGTCTGTGCGTTACCTGGCCGAGTCTTTGGGCAACAAAGGCCGCGACCTGCGCGCGAACTGTATCAGCGCGGGCCCGATCAAGACCTTGGCCGCCAGCGGCATCAAGGACTTTGGCAAGATTTTGCGCGCGGTGGCCGAGGCCTCCCCTATCCGTCGTAACGTGACCATCGAAGACGTGGGCAACGTGGCCGCGTTCTTGATGTCTGACTTGGCTTCCGGTGTGACTGCCGAAATTACCTATGTCGACGGCGGATTTAGCCAAGTTGTAGGTGGCATTGCTGAGCCAGTAGCCGAGTAAGCTGGCGCTCCTGGCCACGCGGGTGGCCACAGTTGAGGGCAGCAGGCCCCAAGGAGATGACCATGCAACGACGCAATCTGCTTTCACGCTTCTCATTGGGCTGTCTGGCCTGCATGGTCGACACGCCCTCGTCTGCAGCACAGCCGCCTGCGCTGTGGCTTGCCAACCCGTATCAAGGCAATGAAAACCTTTCTAACTACTGGGTAAGCGAAAAATACGACGGCATTCGTGGCTATTGGGATGGCCACCAGCTGCTCAGTCGAAGCGGCAAAGAACTCAACCCACCCACATGGTTTGTGCAAGGCTGGCCAGACACCCCGTTTGAGGGTGAGCTTTGGGCTGGACTTGGCCAATTTGAGCAAGCGGCCTCGGTAATTCAGCAAAAACAAGCCGCAGACAGCGCATGGCGTGCGATGCGCATCATGGTGTTTGATATGCCCACACCTGCCAAAACATTTACCGAACGCATCGACGTCTACCAAGGCTTGGTCAAACACATCGGTAAACCTTGGGTACAAGCCGTGACGCAAAGCCAAGCGACATCGCATCCAGATTTGAAAGCCTTGCTAGATCAAACCGTTCAGGCTGGTGGTGAGGGCTTGGTTCTGCACCGCGGTAGCAGCATGTACCAAAGTGTCCGCAACGCAGATGTGCTAAAGGTCAAACAACATGAGGATGCAGAAGCCAAAGTGGTAGACCATGAAGCGGGCCAGGGCAAACACGCGCAGCGCACGGGCGCATTGTGGGTGGAAACACCGCAAGGCCTGCGTTTCAAACTAGGAACCGGCCTGAGTGACGCCCAAAGAGAAAACCCACCAGCCGTGGGCCAGTGGGTTACTTATAGCTATCGCGGATTAACTGACAAAGGCGTGCCGCGCTTTGCCAGCTTTGTACGCATCAGGCCCGCGGTTGAACGCTAAGCCCTGAGTCGCATTTAGGCTTTGACGCAGTCAGCGAAATAGCGTTTCACGCCGTCTTCGTCGTCTAGCTCGACCAAACCGTGGATGTCCGTCTCAAAGCCTGGGCATTGCAAGTTGAATTCGCGTGCGAACTTGAGGTAGTCCACGATCTTCTTGTTGAACACTTCACCGGGAATCAGCAACGGAATGCCCGGTGGGTAGGGTGTGACCAAACTGGTGGTGATGCGGCCAACCAAATCGTCCACCGGCACTCGTTCGGTGTTCCGGTGAGCGATTTGTGCGTAAGCATCGCTGGGCTTCATGGCGGGGGTCAAATCGCTCAGATACATCTCGGTGGTCAAACGCGCGATGTCGTACTTGGCGTACAGGGCGTGTACGTGTTGGCATAAATCACGCAAACCCATGCGCTCGTAGGTGCGGTGCTTTTGGCAGAACTCAGGCAGGATGCGCCACATCGGTTGGTTGCGGTCGTAATCGTCTTTGAACTGCTGCAAAGCTGTCAACAAAGAGTTCCAGCGACCCTTGGTGATACCGATGGTGAACATGATGAAGAAGCTGTACAGCCCCGTCTTTTCGACGATCACCCCGTTTTCAGCCAAGAATTTGGTGACGATGCTGGCTGGAATCCCCGACTCGTCGAACTTACCGTTTAAATCCATGCCAGGCGTGACGATGGTTGCCTTGATCGGGTCCAACATGTTGAACCCATCAGCTAAGTTGCCAAAGCCGTGCCACTTAGACGACTTGCCTTTGCCTTTGATGATCCAGCTGTCTGCGCGGCCAATGCCATCATCGACCAACTCGTCTGGGCCCCAGACCTTGAACCACCAGTCCTTACCGTATTCATCATCCACTTTTCGCATGGCCCGGCGGAAGTCGAGAGCTTCAGCAATACTTTCTTCGACCAAAGCTGCACCACCCGGAGGCTCCATCATGGCTGCAGCAACGTCGCAACTGGCAATGATGCTGTACTGTGGGCTGGTACTGGTGTGCATCAAATACGCTTCGTTGAACAGGTGACGGTCCAACTTGGTTTTTTGAGAATCCTGCACCAACACATGGCTGGCTTGGCTGATGCCGGCCAACAACTTGTGAATGGACTGCGTGGCATACACCACCGAATGCACGGGCCGCTCACGTTTTTTACCCATAGCGTGGTAAGTGCCGTAAAACGAGTTGAACGCGGCATGAGGCAACCAAGCTTCGTCAAAGTGCAAGTTGGCCACGTAACCATCAAGCATCTTTTTGATGGTTTCGGTGTTGTAAAGCACGCCGTCGTAGGTCGACTGGGTCAACGTTAAAACGCGGGGCTTGACCTTCTTGGCATCTACCCCTTTGAGAAGCGGATTGGCTTTGATTTTGGCTTGAATCGCAGCAGGTTCAAACTCGCTCTGAGGAATAGGACCAATGATGCCAAAGTGGTTACGCGTGGGCTTCAGGAAAACGGGCACTGCGCCGGTCATGATGATGGCGTGCAAGACCGACTTGTGGCAGTTTCGGTCAACCACCACCACGTCATCCGGAGCGACCGTGTGGTGCCAAACGATTTTGTTTGAGGTGCTCGTGCCATTGGTCACGAAGAAGCAATGGTCGGCATTGAAAATGCGAGCTGCATTGCGCTCGCTCTCACCAATCGCGCCGTTGTGATCCAATAATTGGCCCAACTCCTCCACCGCGTTGCACACGTCAGCGCGCAACATATTCTCACCATAGAACTGGTGGTACATCTGACCCACGGGGCTCTTTAAAAACGCCACACCACCGGAGTGACCTGGGCAGTGCCATGAGTAAGAGCCGTCTTCTGCATAATCAAGTAAGGCTTTGAAGAACGGCGGTTGCACGCCTTCCAAATAGCTCTTAGCTTCACGGATGATGTGACGCGCCACAAATTCAGGCGTGTCTTCAAACATGTGAATGAAGCCGTGCAACTCGCGCAAGATGTCATTGGGTAAGTGACGCGAGGTTTTGGTTTCACCGTAGACGTAAATGGGAACGTCCGCGTTCTTACGACGCACTTCTTGAATGAAGTTACGCAGATTCAGGACGGCAGGATCCAGATCTGGCCCTGGCGTGAACTCTTCATCGTCAATCGACAAGATGAAAGCACTGGCGCGGGACTGCTGCTGGGCGAACTGGCTAAGGTCGCCATAGCTCGTCGCACCCATGACTTCATAGCCCTCACCTTCAATCGCATCGGCGAGGGCACGAATGCCCAAACCGGAGGTGTTTTCAGAACGGAAATCCTCGTCAATGATGACAATGGGAAAGCGAAATTTCATGCGGGACTCCGAGCGTTGAAAGCAAGACAAAACGAATGCGGCGAAGTGTACTCGCCCACTGTTACAATCTTAGGCTTCGGAGCGATGGATGAGTGGTTTAAGTCGCACGCCTGGAAAGCGTGTGTGGGTTAATAGCCCACCGAGGGTTCGAATCCCTCTTGCTCCGCCAGACCACTAGCAAAGACGCCCCCCCAAGGGGCGTTTTTCATTTCTACCCCGCAATTGACTCAGCACTGAGTTATTCAAGACGAAAAACATGCATCAAAACGGCATCGTCTGATCACTGACTGACATATTCAAGTTGCAAGCTTACGATCTTGGGAGGCTATGCTTGGCAAGCTCGGCGGTTTTCCCAGCAGCCGCCTTGGCACCATTCATCACAGCATGGCTGGTATCCAAAGCACTTTTCATCGCGGTTAAGGCTATGGTTGAAATCGGATTTCCAGCTAACTCCTGCGACTTTAAAATCTCATGCGTTAGAGCGCAGTTATCGTCCATTTTCTGCTGCAAAATTTTGGTGACTTGCGTCTGAGAATCGAAAACAAGTTGGTAAGCGGCTGTAGCAAAATTTAAGTAATCATTGATTTGCTTGATTAAATTGCCGGATACGAGTTCTTGTATTTTTTTAGCATCTTTAACCCGCAAAAGTTCTGTGGCCCTCTTTTGAGAATCTTCGGTCGCAGACTTATTGTGATTCAAAGCCAAACAAATCAACTCAGATGATTGTTTGTGGTAAATAGCTGCAATTTCCATAGATAAATTTGGAATGACTTGAATAGCTTCATCGATGGGTTTCATAAGATGACCTTTGGTAATGTTTGGCCCTTACGCCGCGAAGATCTCAACATTCGCAACCAACATCAGGGGTCAAGTCACTCTAGGCAAGCGTTACACACTTAACCTTGACCAATATCAAGTAACGTCATACATCCAAAAAGGTAATTGATTAAAGTCAAAAAAACTTGATAACTGACTTGAGTCATCACTTTGATTCAACTACAAATATCTACTTAGTCGATTCAATGACTCGGTTTTCAAAGGGATTTGATATGAACTCGCTAATCACACGCGCTCGACTTTTCGATGATATTTTCAAAGATTTTCCAGCCGGGTACTTTGTCCGCCCACTTCATGGCGACCCATTACCAGATCCTCGTCAAATCAAAATTGATGTGAAGGATAACGGCGATGCTTTTGTCATTCATGCCGACATCCCCGGGGTGAACAAAGAAGATCTTCATATAGATATTGAAGGCCCCTTAGTTAGCCTTCGTGCAGAGGTCAATCAGATTGATCATCAAACAAAAGAGGATGAGACTGTTCACACAGAACGCTACTCAGGTGTAGTTGCCCGATCCTTCAACCTACCCGCAGACGTTGACAAAGATAAGGCTAAGGCTAAATATGAAAATGGGGTTTTGACGTTGACACTTCCAAAAGCAGGTGCAAGCAAATCAAAACGAATACAGGTTGATTAATGCGCAGCTAGGAAGGTTGAACTTCGCACGCTACGGCAACGCAGATATCAACTGCGGCTCTCTTGGGCTTTCTTGATCACGTTTTTGGCATCGGCGCTGCTATTGGCAGCAGCAGAGCTGATGGGATTTTGAATCACCAAACCGAGCAAACGTGCGCCGTGTTCGACCGCAATAGAACCGTACGAAATATCACCCTGCACCACCGAGTCTTTGTGGAATTCGACGCGTTCCGCAGCATAAATATTACCTTCCACCTTGCCGGCCACCATCACGCGATACGCGGTGATGTCACCTGAAACCTCACCTGTTTTACCAATCGCCACCGTGACCTTGTTGTCTTTGGTAGTTTCGATGTTGCCGACCACTTTACCGTCGATACGCACGCTGTCGAGTAGCACCAATCGGCCATAAATCTGAGTGGTCCGACCAATGATGGTGTCAAAACGCTCTTGCGAAGGCGACAACGATTTGTCTTTGAGTTTTTCAAACATATCAATCAGACCTTTGGAATTACTGCGTATTGACAGTCGGTTGCAACAGCATTTGCGTAGGGTTTAACACGCGGTCATTGCGCATGACCTCGTAGTGAAGATGCGGTCCAGTAGAACGTCCCGTATTGCCTAATTGCGCAAGGGTGTCGCCACGTTGTACTTTTTGCCCAGACTCGACCAAGCGTTTGTTCAAGTGTGCATAACGAGTTGTGAAGCCTTCGATATGGGTGACTTCAACGACGTTGCCGTAGGACGGGTCCCAAGCAGACCGAGTCACTGTACCTGCGGCAGTGGCCAAGATAGGCGTGCCAATTTCCGCAACAAAATCCAATCCTTCGTGCATGGCCAGCTGGCCGGTGAACGGGTCGTTACGAATACCAAAACCACTGGTGACGCGAAAGTCTTTTCCGACAGGAATGCCTGTCGGCAGCGCATTAAGCCAGCTCAACTGTGAGGACCAATTACGCGTTAAGTTCGTAACCGCAGCCTGGGTCTGCGAGAACTCATCCTCTGCAGTCGAAAAATCTTGGTTCAAGTCTTTGGCAGACGAATACTGAAAACGTGGAGGAATCCATGGCCCGCCACGCCCTTCGTCTTTTTTGATGTATTTGTCGCGTAAATTAATGGGCGTTGCGACTTCCATGAATCTATTTTTCAAGCTTTCGAGTTGTCGAATCTCTTGAATTGTGGAGTTGAGTGTTTGGCGCAACGTATCCAAGTGATCCCGGTACACCGCCTCAACTTTTTGCTGCTCTGCCTCCGTCGTCACGCCGCCCATGCTGCGCGCCAAACTAGGGCTCATTTCAATGGCAATACGAAAACCGATGAAATGCAACAACACGCCAAAAGTGACCAACACAAACGCAGAGGCACACACCCCCAGCAACACTTTTTGAGCCGTGATGGAAAAGGTCCGCACTGAGGCGGTGGGCCCAGATACCCACATCAATTGCATAGATCGCTCCGGATAACTTAGACGGGATGCTGTGAGTTTTTTCACAGATGAGCAAAGAATTGTAGGGAGTTCTCCACCATGGAGCTACTAAAATTTGGTTGTATTATTTTTTCAATGCTTAACAATGCTTCTTTAGCCAAAGTTAGTCACAACCGGTTCATATACTGATCAACAAAAGCTACGGGTTATGAAAAACATGGCGCTCAACATCCCTTGGATTGAGGAAAACACCCCCCTCCCAAACCCTGAGTCTGCGCAAAAAAAAGGAACAGACATGGCGGGCTTGGTTGCCGCGGGGGGTGGGTTGTCTGTCATTCGTTTGCACGAGGCCTACACACAAGGTATGTTTCCATGGTTTAGCCAAGGTCAGCCTGTTTTATGGTGGTCCCCCGATCCACGCATGGTGCTTCAAACCCACGACTTCAAGTTGCACCGATCCTTGCGGCAAACATTAGTTAAATTCATTCGAGATCCACAAAGTGAAATAAGAATCAACTTTGATTTTGAACAAGTCATCCGCCATTGCGCTCACGCATCACGTAAGGGACAGCCTGGGACCTGGATCGTGGACGAGATGATCGAGGCGTACCAAGACCTCCATGCCGCAGGGTTCGCTCATAGTGTTGAGACGTGGGTGGAGGGTGAACTGGTGGGGGGGTTGTATTGCGTATCCATTGGATGCGCGGTTTTTGGTGAGTCCATGTTCGCGCGCCAAACCGATGCATCCAAGATTGCACTGGCCGCTTTGGTCGCTTTTTCGCGCACGAACTATCTGCCTTGGATTGATTGCCAACAAAACACACGTCACTTGGCCTCTTTAGGGGCCATTGAAATACCCCGGACTGAATTTCTTCAGAAGATGCGTCAATTAGGTACGTTGCGTCCTCCCGAATGGACGTTCAATCCAGCATACTGGTCCGCACTCCTCTAGCTAAAGACCGCGTCATGACAAATGCCCGCGATTTACCTTTTCAAACCGTTCAGTTTTATGCGACGGCGCCCTACCCTTGCAGCTATTTACCTGACAAAACGGCGCGCTCACAAGTGGCAACACCTAGCCACCTCATCAACGATGGCGTCTATGCAAACTTGGTAAAAGAAGGCTTTAGGCGCAGCGGGTTGTTCACTTATCGACCCTATTGCGATGGCTGCAATGCCTGCATGGCGTTGCGAGTAGATGTTCAAGCCTTCGAGCCCAACCGAAGCCAACGCCGGGCTTGGAAGCGTCACCAACACCTACAAGTACAGATCTTAAAACTGGCATTCAATGCTGAGCACTATGCGCTCTACTCCCGCTACCAATCCATGCGTCATGAGGGTGGAGGCATGGATGAAGACAGCATCGAGCAGTACACACAGTTTTTACTGAAAAGCAGCGTCAACACACGGCTCATCGAATTCAGAGAACCCACCCTTGACCCAGCTTTTTTAGGGGCACTCAAAATGGTCTCTGTGGTTGACCTTCTGGATGATGGTTTGTCTGCGGTTTATACCTTTTATGAACCAGAACCGCACTGCAGTTACGGTACTTACAACGTGATGTGGCAAATTGATCAAGCCCGTCGATTAGACACACCGTTCGCCTATCTGGGATATTGGATTGAAGCCAGTCCAAAAATGCGTTACAAGGCCGACTTCATGCCTCATCAGCGCTTGATCGATGGCGAATGGGAAGTAATAAATTTCACATGATAAAATTACGGTATGCGCAAATCAACCGTTCCTTCAACACCCAATATTCAAGTCATAGAGCGCATGTTCGCACTCATCGATGTTCTGGCAACGCGCGAAGAAGCCATGTCACTGAAAGAAATCAGCGAACGCACAGGACTTCATCCGTCCACCACGCACCGCATTTTGAATGACCTTGCCGTCGGCCGCTTTGTAGACCGCCCAGAAACAGGTAACTACCGACTCGGCATGCGCTTGCTCGAACTGGGTAATTTGGTGAAAGACCGTTTGAATGTGCGCGATGTGGCGTTTCAACCGATGCGCGAACTGCACAAACTTATTCAACAGCCTGTCAACTTGAGCGTGCGTCAAGGAGATGAGATTGTGTATGTCGAACGAGCCTTCAGCGAACGCTCAGGGATGCAAGTGGTGCGAGCCATTGGAGGACGCGCCCCTTTGCACCTGACCTCCGTTGGCAAGTTGTTCTTGGCAATGGATGACCCACAACGTGTACGCGCCTACGCCACTCGCACGGGTTTGAGTGGTCAAACTCGAAACAGCATCACTCAATTGCCGATCTTGGAGCGTGAACTCGCCAAAGCACGTCAATACGGTGTGGCACGTGACAACGAAGAGCTTGAATTAGGCGTGCGCTGCATGGCCTCTGGCATCTATGATGACCAAGGCCACTTGGTTGCAGGTTTGTCGATTTCGGCACCTGCCGACCGGTTAGATGAGGAATGGTTGCCCAAGCTTCAGGCGACAACCCAAAGTATTTCATATGCGCTGGGCTATAAAGTCTCAGTGGGTTAACAGCCAATTTGTCAACAAAAAAGCCAGCAAGAACGCTGGCTTTTTAATGGATTGAGTGCAACGCTCAAGTTTGTGGCCGAGGGACACTGTGATTTGTCTCTACCCACTTACGCACACGCTCTGCATCACCAATGCGGCTGAGCTTACCGGCCGAATCCAAGAAGACCATGATCAACTTACGACCAGCGACTTTGGCTTGCATCACCAAACATTGACCAGCTTCTGAGATGTAGCCCGTCTTTTGCAAACCAATGTCCCAATTAGGATTCTTAACCAATCGATTGGTCGTGTTGTATTGCAAGGTGCGATTGCCAACCTCAACCTTGTGACTGGGTGAAGTCGACAACTCACGCAAAGTCACATCA
>Ga0075464_10001277_pt1 | contig 11345 bp, 15 predicted proteins | sample DEB19_08_DNA_5_FD_75068 | JGI IMG/M metagenome (GOLD analysis project Ga0075464, IMG submission 75068) | Aqueous microbial communities from the Delaware River and Bay under freshwater to marine salinity gradient to study organic matter... | ecosystem: Environmental > Aquatic > Marine > Coastal ...
TAGTTGATGCACATGAGCCTACAATAACTTCTACTGTAGGTGAGCATAAAGTTATGGTAGACATTTTTGTAAGAACAGACAATGGATACTTTAAGTACGCAGGCTTTTCACCACACATTAAACTAGAAAAATCTGATAATGGCATCTATGATATTATTTCAGCCTTTTCTAAGGTATAATAATGAATGTACTTTTTACAGCTGATATTCATATTAAACTTGGTCAAAAGAATGTACCTGTAGAATGGGCTAAACATAGATACGAGATGTTTATTGAGCAGTTGGCAAAACTACAAGATAGTTGTGATCTATTAGTACTAGGTGGCGACATATTCGATAGAATGCCTACTATGGAAGAGATGGAGATCTACTATGATCTCATAGCCTCAATCAAGATTCCTTGTATCGTCTACCCAGGCAATCATGAATCCGTAAAACGTGATACTACATTCTTTACTTACCTAAAACGCAGTACTCAAAGATTAAACAGTTTGGTAACAGTAATTGATGATTACCATAAAATTGAGAATATGGACTTTATTCCATATAATCGTTTAAAAGATTTTAAACCCAAAGACTTTACAGGCGACATATTATTTACCCATGTTCGCGGTGAGATTCCACCACATGTAAAACCAGAGGTTGACCTAGACCTATTCAATCAGTGGGACGTAGTACTAGCAGGAGATCTACATAGCTATGAAAATTCGCAGCGTAATATCCTTTATCCTGGCAGCCCTTGTACTACAAGTTTTCATAGGAATGTTGTGGATACAGGTGTTATTATTTTCGATACTGCTACACTAGAGCACGAATGGGTATTGTTAGAGCTACCGCAGTTGATTAGAAAAACTATTAAAGCCGGTGATGAAATGCTGGCTACTCCATATCATCATACAATCTATGAGATTGAAGGTGATATGAGTGAATTAGGTGCACTAGAAGACAATGCCCTAATAGATAAAAAAGTAGTAAAACGTGAAACTGAAACAGCGCTAATCCTAGACCCTAAAATGACGCTGGCTCATGAATTACAAGAATATTTACTCTACATCTTACAGCTACCAGATAAAACTGTGGAAGGTATTCTGCAGGTATTAAATGACAATATAGACAAGGTTCAAGAAGAATGATCACATTTAAAGAAGTATACTGGTCAAATGCCTTCTCGTATGGCAAGGATAATAGAGTAGATTTGGTAAATAGTCCACTTACTCAAATTGTGGGTAAAAATGGTCATGGCAAAAGTTCGATTGCCCTAATCATTGAGGAGGCACTATTCAATCAGAACTCTAAGAAGATTAAGAAAGCAGATATTCTTAATCGTTACACAAAAGACAAGCAGTATGAGATTGGTGTTACATTCGACAAAGACGGTGATCTTTACGAGGTAAAAACTCAGCGAACTAATACCAGTAGCATAGTTAAACTCTTAAAGAATTCTGTAGACATTAGCAGCCACACTGCCACAGGCACATACAAAACCATTGAGCAGATCTTAGGTTACGATCATAAAACATTCTCACAGATTGTTTATCAAAGCTCAGTTAGCTCACTAGAGTTCCTAACAGCCACAGACACAGCTAGAAAGAAGTTCTTAATTGAGCTCTTAAATTTAGGCATATATACCAAGGCTTCAGATGTATTTAAGGGTTTGGCTAGTGATCAAAATAAGCAAGTTGATGTTACTCAAACTAAGATTGATACTATTAAACAATGGCTTAATAAGTATAAAGACGTAGACTTGGTCACTAAAGATACGCTATTAGAGCCTACACCAGCCTCAGATACTCAAGCTTTAATCACCATTAAAACTGGTGAACTACAAAATATAGAGTCTACTAATAAAAGAATCGCTACCAATAATAAGTATAAAGAGTTAATTGCCAAAATCAAAGTAGGGGAAACACCAGCAACTCCTCCACCTATAACCTATGTAACTGACTTAAAGGTACAGTTAGCTACATATGAGAAAAGTTTGAGAGAGGGCAATCAGCTTAGTGCTAAATGTGATGGCCCTACCGGCGTATGTAAAACATGTACTCAAGCAATAGATAATAGTACAATGTATGCAATGGTTGAGCAGTTTGCACAAACCAAGCCTACAATAGAAGATCATATTAAAATCTATACAGCTGCTATCACAGAAGCAGATTTGGCCTCACAAACTTGGAAAACTTATCAAGATAAAGTTTTAGAGATAGAGAAGTATCATGCACTGATTGATATTAATATGCCTACAATGCTCTTAAATAAAGAAGAGCTTGCCGAAGAAATCGTAGAGTTACAAGGTGTAGTAGATGAAGTAGATAAGGAAATTGTACGAGTTCGTAAAGTTAATAAGTTGGCATCTGACCATAATGCTAAAGTATCAGTTATTGTGGAACAGATGGGCGATATGCAAACTGATCTTCTAGCATTGAGTGAAAAATTAGTAGGCATGGTAGCATTACTAAGTAATCTGCAAGTTTTAGTAAAAGCATTTTCTACTACAGGCTTAGTTGCCTACAAAATTGAGTGCTTGGTAAAAGACTTAGAAACCTTAACCAATGAATACTTAGCAGAGTTAGCAGATGGTAGATTTCAGTTGGCATTTAAAATTGCCAGTGCTGATAAATTAAATGTGGTAATCACTGACAATGGCAGAGATGTTGATATTATTGCACTATCAAGTGGCGAACGCGCTAGAGTAAATGTGGCTACACTGTTGGCTATTAGAAAGTTAATGCAGACATTGAGTAACTCTAGAACTAATCTATTAATCTTAGATGAAACTGTGGAAAATTTAGATGCAGAAGGCAAGGAGAGATTGATTGAAGTTCTCCTTAAAGAGGAAAACTTGAATACATTTCTTATCTCACACGGGTTCTCACATCCACTATTAGAGAAGATTCAGGTATTAAAGCAGCAGAATATATCAAGGATAGAACAATGAGCGTAGACCCTAGAGCTAAAGGTGCTAGAGCAGAAACCCTAATTAGAGATCAGTTGAGAACTTTAACGGGTCTTCAATGGGAAAGAGTGCCTAGCTCAGGGGCTTTAGACCCTAAACATGGGCTAAAAGGAGACCTCTACGTACCCAACGAAAAGAATCTGTATGTAGTAGAGGCAAAGCACTACAAAGACGATCATCTTACCAGTGCAATCTTAACCAGCAAAAATCCTCAATTCTTTGAGTGGTGGGAGCAAGCTGTTAGGCAAGGTAACCAAGTCAACAAGATTCCACTATTAATATTCAAATTTGATAGGTCTAAGGTATTCTGTGCTTTTATGGAGATGCCCACAGCAGACTACAAATACATATTCATCAATGCACATGGATATGAGGTATATGTTGCACTCCTAGACGATTTTGTCAGAAATGAAGTACCAGAATTTATTGCTTGAACTACAAAGCCAAATTTGATATAATACTATCTATGAAAACATTTACAGAAATCACAGAAACCGACGACAATTGTTTGATGATTGTTGACTCCTTAAACCTAGCCTTTCGCTATAAACACTCCGGAGCTACAGACTTTGCCTTAGACTATATGCGTACCGTAGACAGCTTAAAGAAATCCTATAAGGCTACCAAGCTTATTATTGCAGGCGATATGGGTTCTTCTAGTTATCGCAAGGCGATCTACCCAGAGTATAAACAAAATCGCAAAGACAAGTACCAAGATCAAACTGAAGCTGAGAAGTTGGCTTTTGAGATGTTCTTTGAAGAATTTCACAGCATACTAGATATGTATGATGAAGAAGGTAAATATCCAGTAGCACGCTTTCAAGGCGTTGAGGCTGATGATATTGCAGCCTACATTTGTAGTAAGAAATCAAAGTACAATTTAAATCAGATTTGGCTGATCTCAAGCGATAAAGACTGGGATTTGCTAGTAAAACCCGGCGTTTCTAGATTCTCCTATGTAACACGTAAGGAGATCACAGAAGAAAATTGGCATACCCACTATGACTTCTCTCAAGATGACTATATTTCAGTTAAATGCCTTATGGGTGATTCAGGCGACAATGTTATGGGTGTTAGTGGTGTCGGACCCAAGCGAGCAATCCAATTGGTACAAGAGTATGGTAGTTGCTATGACCTTATTTCAGCTTTGCCTATCAGTAGTAAGTATAAGTATGTTGCCTCACTTAATGAGTTTGGCGCAGAGAACCTGATCCTAAACTATAAATTGATGGATTTGGTGACCTTTTGCGAAGATGCAATTGGTGTAGAGAATTGTGTAAAATTAGATAACCTTTTGGATGACTACCTATGATTAACCCTTTTACAGTACAAATTAAGTTGGACAATGAATTAGCAATGCCTAAGCGTGCTAATGCCACAGATGCTGGAGCAGACTTATTCTCCAGCGCATCACAGTCAATCTACCCTGGCGAAACCAAGATGATTGATACTGGATTTGCAGTAAAAATTCCAGTGGGCTATGTGGGCTTAGTATATAACCGATCTAGTCAAGGCAAACGTGGAGTAGTAATTCCACACTCAGTTGGGGTTATTGACTCCGACTATAGAGGCAATGTTAAAGTATTGTTGACTAATAATGGCGTTGACCCTTACCACATTATTCAATATGATACCAGAATTGCTCAACTAGTAATTCAGCCTATTGTACTTGCACAGTTTCAGAACTGGTCAGACTTGGACGGTGAGTGGGTTGATACACTTCGTGGTGAAGGCGGATTTGGCAGCACAGGAGGATAAATGTACACTAAGCAACAACGCTATAACAATATGTGGATGCAGATGGCATTAGCGGCAACTGAAATGTCGCATTGTGTTAGGCGCAAAGTTGGTTGTGTAATTGTAAAAGATGGTAAGGTAATCTCTACAGGCTGGAATGGTACTCCCAAAGGTTTTGACAATCAATGCGAGCACAAAGAAACTAATGAGACCTTACCATACACCATTCACGCCGAAGCTAATGCCCTTGATAAGTTGGCACGCTTCGGCGGTATTGGTTGTGAAGGAGCAGAAGCGTATATTACCACGCAACCTTGTTTAGCCTGTGCGATTCGCTTGGCTAATTCAGGTGTTAAAAGTGTATATTATCGCGATGAGTATCGTGATCAAATAGGTAGCCAATTTTTACAGAGTGCGGGTATACCTGTGTATAAGTGTTAAAGGAAGATATGATTCATGGAATTAATGTAGACTATAGCAGAGATCAGCTGTTTGATAGTCTAGGACTTACTAGATTGCGGGACAGCTATATGCGTCCTGAAGAAGTTAGCCCACAAGAGAGATTTGCTTTTGTAGCACATACATTTGGCTCTAATCCAGAGCACGCACAAAGACTTTATGACTATGCTAGTAAGCACTGGTTGAGCTTTTCTACACCAATCTTGAGCTTTGGCAGAAATAAGCGGGGCATGCCAATCTCCTGCTTTTTAAACTATCTAGATGACACCAGCAAAGGCTTAGTAGATAACCTAAGTGAAACTAACTGGCTATCAATGATGGGAGGCGGTGTTGGTATTCATGTAGGTATTCGTGGTTCAGATGAAAAGTCTGTGGGTGTTATGCCTCACCTAAAAGTTTACGATGCAAGTTCATTGGCGTACAAGCAAGGTACTACTCGCAGAGGTAGTTATGCAGCATATTTAGATATTTCCCATCCTGATATTATTCAGTTCTTAGAGATGCGCAAGCCTACAGGTGATCAGAATATGAGAACCCTAAACTTAAATCATGCCATCAATATCACTGATGATTTTATGAATTTGATTGAGCGTGCAATGCTCGACCCTAAGCTTGATGATTCATGGAACTTGATTCAACCAAACTCAGGTAAGGTTGTTGACACAGTTTCTGCTAACGATTTGTGGTCTAGAATCCTAGAAATGCGTATGATGACTGGTGAGCCTTACTTATGGTTCAACGACACAGCTAATCGTGCACTACCAGAGTACCAAAAAGCCTTGGGTTTAATGATCAATGGTAGTAATCTTTGCTCGGAAATTGCCTTGGCAACTAATGAAGAACGAACAGCGGTATGTTGCTTAAGCTCGGCAAATGCTGAATACTTTGATGACTGGTGTAATGACCCACTATTCCTAGGTGATGTACTAGAAATGTTGGATAATGTAGTTCAGTACTTTATTGACAATGCTCCAGATGAGATCAAGCGTGCAAGATACTCAGCATATAGAGAGCGCAGTGTAGGTATCGGCGTCCTAGGTTTTCATGCCTACTTACAAAAGTTGGGTGTACCCTTTGAGAGTGCAATTGCTAAATCTATTAACAAAAACTTGTTTAAGCATATTCGTGATCAGTTGGACACAAAGAACGTTGAGTTAGCTGAAACCAGAGGATCATGTCCAGATGCTGAAGAAGCCGGTGTAAAACAACGCTTAACACACGTTATGGCAGTTGCTCCAAATGCCTCCAGCTCAATTATCATGGGTAACACATCACCTAGTATTGAGCCATATGCAGCTAATGCCTACAGACAAGATACTACCAGCGGCGCATACTTAACCAAGAACCGATTCTTAGACAAGTTAATCATTGACGAAGCTAAAAATCACGATGAGTCTTGGTATGACGATACCTGGGCTAGTATCGTAGCCACGGACGGTTCAGTACAGCACCTAGAATGGATGGATGTTATAGACAAAGAAGTATTTAAAACAGCCTTAGAGATTGATCAACGTTGGGTAGTAGAGCACGCCAGTGACCGTCAACCTTACATCGACCAAGCACAGTCAGTGAATCTTTTCTTTGCGCCAGACAGCTCTATAAAATATATTCATGCTGTACATTTCCAGGCATGGAAACAGGGGTTAAAGTCACTGTACTACTGCAGAAGTTCTAAATTACGCAAAGCTGATAGAGTTGGACAACAAGTTCAACGTGTCAGAATTGAAGAAGAAATTAACCTACAAGATCTAGCCATGGGCAGCTCTTGCATTGCTTGCGAATAATATGACACTAAAACTAACAGACGAACGTAACTACTATAAGCCTTTCTCATACCCTTGGGCATATGAGGCTTTTCAGCAGTCAGAGCAAATGCACTGGCTGTGGTCAGAAGTACCAATGATTTAAGACGTCAATGACTGGAAAAACAAGCTCACAGAAGGTGAAAAAACCTTCTTAACTCACATCTTCCGCTTTTTCACACAAGGCGACATTGATGTCAGTGGTGCCTATGTTAAAAACTATCTTCCTACATTTCCACAACCAGAAATTAGAATGATGCTCTCTAGCTTTGCGGCTAGAGAGGCAGTTCACGTAGCAGCATACAGTCACCTTATTGAGACTCTAGGTATGCCAGAGTCTACATATAATGAGTTTCTACAGTATGAGGAGATGCGTAATAAGCATGACTTTGTAGAGAGCTTTATCAAGCAAGATGGTAATACCATTGTTCAGCAGATTGCAGTATTCTCGGCATTTACTGAAGGCTTGCAACTATTCTCTAGCTTTGTAATGTTGCTAAACTTTGCCCGTTTTGGTAAGATGAAGGGCATGGGTCAAATTGTAGCCTGGTCTATTGCAGACGAGAGCTTACACTGTGAGTCAATGATCAAATTGTTCAGAGAGTTTATTGTTGAAAACAGGGACATTTGGACTGATGAACTAAAAACCAATATCTATAACACAGCCACAAAGATGGTTGAGTTGGAGGATCACTTTATTGATTTAGCCTATGGTGTAAACTTAATGGAGGGTTTGACTAAGGAAGATGTTAAGCTCTATATCCGCTACATCTGCGATCGCAGATTGATTTCATTGGGAATGAAAACCATCTTTAAGGTTAAAAAGAACCCACTACCTTGGGTAGACGGTATGCTTGGAGTTACACACACCAACTTCTTTGAGCAAAAGGTCACTGACTATGCTAAAGGAAGTTTAACTGGATCATGGGAGGAAGTATGGGCCAAATGAAGTTATTGAAGTTCTATGCACCTTGGTGTCAGCCCTGTAAAATGATGGATAAACAGCTAGAAGATTTTACACTAACAATGCCAAAACATGACATTGATATTGATATTGACACCAAACTAGCTATGCAGTATAAGGTCAGAGGAATCCCTACAATGATTGTTGTAGATGAATCGGGAGTAGAAGTAAGGCGAATTACAGGTTCACAAACTCAAGCACAATTAACTAAATTTTTACAGGAATAATACAGTGTCACAAACTTATCAATTTAACTTAACCCAAGACGAAGCAAACATTATCCTAAATGGGCTTGGCGAACTTCCCAGCAAAGTATCTATGAATTTGATTACAAACCTAATTCAGCAGTTTACTGCGCAAAATAAAGATCAGCAGCAATCATTACCCTTAGAAGAATGAAAAAAGCCCCGATAGCTCTTGCTATCGGGGCTTTTTTATTACTTGGCTTTTTCTATGTATTTTTGAAATTCATTAGCTAAGTCTGCTACAGTGGCTTTGCCTGAGTCAGTTTTAAAGAATTCGCTTAAATGATTTAAATTATTAGAAACACAGACCTGTTGCTGTACAGTCATAGCTTGGCCTAAAGAGGCATAGGCCTCGAACTTCTGTAATGCTGATTGAACTACCGTAGGATTCGCTCTAATTGCATGAGCTAATGCATCTGGGGTTATGATTTTCAACAGATCTGTTAACATATTGATTTTAGTAAGTAAATAAGTAAGTAGGTTAGTAAAGTTTAAACAACATTCCAATTTGTACCACGGAAGATCAATGTAGCACTAGCATTGGCTGCAAAAGCTAGGGTAAAACCTGCTGGTGAGACTAAGCCTTCAACAGTTTCACCTACAACATTACCAACAATGGTAACATTGCCTAAATTTCCAAATTCAGACTTGATTACATACTCATCACCATCAGCACCTGCTGGAAGTGTTAGAGTAACGGGTGCAGCTGCAATCACACCAACATAGTAGTCGGTAACGAGTACAGGTCCTGTAGCAGCTACTAATCTAGTAGCAACAGCAGGCGTTGCAATTGCATTAATAGTTAAACTTGGTGCAGCTCCTGTAATTGTTATACCAGTACCTGCGGTTAGTGTAGTAACTACACGATTACCTGTATCAGTTACTGCTCCTGTACTAGTTAACGTTGCAAACGTCGGGTTTGCTGTTACGGCCACACTTTGGGGTAGATCAATTACTCCTGCGACTACGTCAATGTTTGTTCCAACTTCTACGACGCCGAAGTTGGTCTTACTGGCTGCGGGGGTGTTATATGCCATTTATTTTCCTTTATGATATTATTTTCCAGTTAGTACCATCATATATTATATGTATATGACTATACCCACCATTAAGAATAGCGAAACTTACGCCATCTATTGTTTTTCCACCAGAAGACGTAATTGTAATAGGGTTATTAACCGCATTACCTGAGAAGTCTTTGATATAGTATGAACGCTTTTTACTTCCGTCTGTGCCGGACGCCGGTAAAATTACTGAGCTAGGTGTTGTAACATTTATAAATATTACCTCATCATTACTTAGTACACTATAAGGAGTAGTCGTAACTATTTTAGTTTCTAGATTAAAGGACATTATGAAATCCTTGTTAAAGTAACTTTAACACTATCGCCAGTAGGTCTAATAGGACCTACTGCAGCAGGTAAAGCAGATAATATAACTGTAGTATCTGCACTACTCCAACACATTTGAAGAGCGCTATTAGCTGGCATACTTAGAGTATAGTTACCAGAAGTAAATATTTGTGCCAAAGTATTAGTTAGCTCTAAATCTTGCCTAGATCCTACTATATCTACTCCATTTAATCGTAACCATATACTTATAGAACTAGTACCTCCTGCGGTTTTTGAGATAATAGTAGTAAACATTTTGGTGTATACACCCGCATTTACTACGGTAATATCAGTACCTCCTACTACACTAATACCATTACTAGGGCCTGTATTATTAAATGTAATTAAATTTATTGCACTAGCAACTGGATTAGTTTGCGTACCGTCTGTAAAAAATCCATAATTTAGTAAACCTGTTCCTGCATTAACAACTCCATTAGTAGCTGTTAAACCTGTGCCGACTTTCATTACACCAAATTCTGTTGTTGAGGATAAAGGTGTGTTATGGCTCATATAGCATTCCATTCTATACCATTATAGGTAAGGGATACGCTAGACCAATCTATATTAAGTATATAGTTAGCAGCTCCATCAATAGTAGAAGCTGTTGCTATAATCGTAATAGGATTCGTGTTACTGTCGCCGATACTATCTTTGATAATATATACCTTGCCAGTATTGCTGGCCGGTAACGTAATTGTAACTGTTCCATCATATATAACACCTAAAAAATACTCATCTGCGGTTGGTGTATAAGTTGCTTCATCAATTAAAGTAACTGGCACATCTGCAACAGTACCTGCAGGGCCTTGTGGGCCTATAGGTCCTTGTGGTCCTTGGGGGCCTTGTGGGCCTGGAGGTCCTGGAGGCCCTACAGAAGGACAATAATCAATAATTAAATCTCTGTCATCAATAAAGTTAGGTACAAAAGGAATATATTGGCTTTGAAATAAGCCTAGTGGTCCACCTATATTTTGTGTTTGTAACATAAATAATCCTTATAAAAAGCCCCTGGGTTACAGGGGCTTAGTGATTATCTAATATTAGTATTAGTATTAGTTGGAGTAGAAGTTTGCGTTCCTGAACCAACATTAATTGCAGAGTTGTCATTACGGATTGACTGACCTAGTCCCCAGATCATGTTAGCCAATTGGCCGTATTGTTGCTGCTGTTGAGTCTGTTGTTGCATCTGATTAATGTTGTTAGTTGTAGTAACTTCAACACCACGAGCAGCAGCTCCAGAGTACTCACGGCTACGTAGTTCAATAATAGCTGCATTTGCATCTGCTAGTTGACGTTGTAGATTTAGCTCATACTGGCTGGTAATTAGGGCACGAGTCTTTTCGCCATCACTTGAAATATCTTTAGATAGTTCATAACGGTTTTCCATGATGTTTTGGTTGATAACTGCTTGACCTTGCATTAGTGCTACTGAATTGCTGTTGACAATGTCTTTTAGGTTATCAGTACGTGCAGCTAGTGAGCTTGCAACGTTATTTAGTTGAGTTGTAATACCCAAAGTTTGTGTAGCTTGTGAGGCTTCCATGGTAGCTGTAGAAATAGCTACAGACTTATCTACTCCTCCAATAGCGGCCATAATGTCCATATTAGCTTGATTTTGCTCTGGTGGATTACGTAGTGTAGCTCCCATTACTCCAGCTCCTTCTCCATTTAAGCCGTTAAGGCCGTTTCTGCCGAATAGTGCAGTACCTAGTAGACCGCCTACTAAGCCAGCCCCTAAACCGCCGCCGATTGCTCCGCCCATGTTGCCTCCGCCCATTGGGTTACTGAATAA
>Ga0075464_10001281_pt1 | contig 11316 bp, 23 predicted proteins | sample DEB19_08_DNA_5_FD_75068 | JGI IMG/M metagenome (GOLD analysis project Ga0075464, IMG submission 75068) | Aqueous microbial communities from the Delaware River and Bay under freshwater to marine salinity gradient to study organic matter... | ecosystem: Environmental > Aquatic > Marine > Coastal ...
CTGGATACCGGGCGAAATGTGCGCATTACGTACATGCCGTCTCAGCCTGGGGTTTTGAGTAAAAACCCCAATAAACTCGATGGTCGAGTCTGAGCGCATTACGGTCAAAAACGCGCATATCGTACATGAAAGGAGCATCCCATGGATGCGAAGACAGAAGCGGCCGAGGTCAAGACCGAGGCCAAGACGACCGTCAAGGAATGGATCTCCAAGCGCCCTTGGGCGGTTGGGGCGTCCGTTGCCCTGGCAGGTATCGCCGGGGCCTATGCCGGGTACGGGATCGCTCGTATTCCCGTCGTAGGTCGTTTGCTCACAGGCGGTTTGGCCGCCGGAGCAGCACTGGCCGAGACGGGACAGATCACATCCACGGGCCCGGGCTTGCTGGCCGGGATCGTGGTACCCGAGGCCACTACAGGTGCCATCGGCGCCCTGGGTATGGCCCAGTATTTGGGCGTTTCCATGCCCAAGGTCAAGTAAGTCTCTATCTCGTAGGGACTTGCTACTCTCTCTCAGATAGGGCTCAGTCCTGCTGAGGGATCTATGGGAGTGAGTAGTGCTCTCTCTCTGGGGAGTAGTACTCACGGTTCCGTGCTGGCGTGGTGCTGGCATGGAGCGTTGGCGTAGCTGACGCATTCCCGGTGTCCGGGCGGGAGGGATATCCCGGACGCTCTCAACTCAATGAGGTGCGTATGAGCGCAAGAGTATTCAGCATCGTCCAGTGCTACATCTCCGGTCGGAGGTGTGGGCTACCGAGCGCCGTCTTGAGGAACTGCGCAAGCAGGGCTCCGCTATTGGCGTGACGGTGTAGTCACCCCAGTCCGCCTCGCGGGAGGGCGGGATATCAAGTACTCCCCGGTCGTGGGTATGCATCACCATCTGCACGGTGCGGGTGGATTGCAGTTCCCTCGACGTTGGTCCGTGTCGACGGACTATAGGAGGTGTCAGATGATCTCGTACTTGGATCGACTCAACTCTGCGGTGCTCCGCGGGGTGGAGAGCGGCGATCCGGCCGTCATCGACCGCTACCTGCGGTCAGCGGCTGGAGAACCTCGGGATGATGCCGAGGTGATGGCGCTGGCGACAGTGACGAGTGCGGTCTACATGGGCTGGCGCTGCGGTGTCCGCTCGTAGGATCAACGAGGTGAGGTCGTAGCTTCCACCCCTGTCTCTGTGCGGGGTGGACTACGATAAGCCCGTGTCGTTGATCCTAACCCCCTTGCCGGCGGGGTTGTAGCCGGCTGTCCCGCGTATCCATCTCAATACGGGGTGTGAGCTCGGGGACAATGCCCCACTGGGGCTGAAAGGTAGGTGCGTATGAAGAAGTATGTGGATCTCGATGCCCTCAAGGAACGCTCGGCGTTCATTGGGGTGCAGGATGCCGTTGGTCTGGTGGCCAAGGGCGAGGTGACGGTCAGCATCCGGGGCGAGGATGTTCCCCCGGAGGGGCTGACCGTTAAGGTCGGCCGTCGCAACGTGACGGTTGATCACAAGTCGTGCTGGTTGCCGTCTGCCCGACGGTTCGAGCCGCGTATCCGCATTGGGTTTGCGGCCGTGAACAAGGCGATTGAGGAGTCGTATCGGAATGGAGGTGTACGATGATCGATCCCGTTGATGTGCTGCTCATCCATTGTGAGCATCAGATGTGGAAGGATGTGAGCGCTCAGTGCACGGCGGACTCCGCTCGGGCGATGCACATGGAATGGGTCGCGCGTATTGCGCGACTGGTTTCGGATCGGGCCTCTGGCTCGATGATGTGGGTCGTTCGTGGTGATGACGAGATCCCGGTGTCGGTTGACGCGTGGCTCGGCTACGCGTGGGTACGGCTGGGCATTCCTGTCCAGTTGGCTGTGGGAGCATGGCTGCAGGCCAAGCACAGCGGTGAGTACCAGTGCAACGACTGGACTCTGAAGAGCAAGCCCGTGTTGCCAGCATCCTGAGGCGGGAGCATGGCATTCCCAGCCAGTGCCAACAGCACAAGGCTGGTCTGCCGGGAACCGAACCCCATCTCATGGGGATCGTACGCCTGAAAGGGAATGCGATCTCCATGCTGGACAGGGGAGTGCAGTGGTCCGCCTATCTGGTGGACAACGTTGTTACGACCGGCGCCACGTTGGAAGCGTGTCGTCTCGCGCTCCCGTTCGTAACGGGGGCGCTTCTCTGGGCAGATGATCTGTCCAGAAACATGGACCGGAGGAAGGTCCTCTGGTCCTACCGAAAGGAGGATGCATATGCAGTGTGATATTCGAGGCTCGCGGATTTACGAAAAGGCGATTGCGAATCCGCCATCCCTGAACGAGATCGCCGAGCGTTGTCGCATGGCTGCCACTCTCATCCAGCATGAGGGTGACAGCTGCGATACGCGCGCAGATCTCGAAGCGTTGGCCTGCCACGTTGTGGCCTGGCTGGATCGGAATGCGTCCTAGAATGCCCGACGTTGCCCGATCCCCCTGAACCCATGCCCTGAGTGGGGCATGAGGGGGATCGTGGCAGGAAGGGCCAGAAGAATGAGCCTACGAGGCTCGGAAAGGTAGAGTGAGTATGAAGCTGAAGGGTTACAACACGCGCACGGGTATCGAGAACAGTCTCCGCGATCAGGATGCGGCACGGGAGATCCGTGACGCCTACGATCAGGACGAGGGTGTTCGCGATGCCATCCCGGGCCTGATGTTCGAGTACTGCGACAACTGCCTGGATGTCACGGCCCACGGCGTCGCGTCTGGTGAATGCCTCATCTGTGGGGAGCTCAGCCATGGGTAAGCAGTTCGAAGGTGTCCGGTACAAGGAGCTGGTTGTTCGGCTCCCGCTGCTGGACTATGTCGGCGCCAGAACCCGAATCGGAACACCCGATGCCGCCGCTCGCGCGTCGGAGTGTATTCGTCACCTGGCAGTAGAAGCCTTTGTGGTTCTGCTGCTGGACACACGGAAGGGGTTGATTGAAACCCCATCCGCGTCCGGGATCGGTGCCGTCGATGGCTGCATGGTGGAGATTGCGACAGTCTTCCGCCGTGCGATCATCAAGGGTGCGAGGAAGATCATCTTCATCCACAACCACCCATCGAACGACCCGTCTCCGTCGCCCGAAGACATTCGGGTAACCAAGGGCCTGGTCGAAGCCGGGAAGATTCTCGGCATCGAACTCATGGATTCGATCATCGTGACTGCAGATTCTCACGTCTCATTGCGAGAATCGGGTTGCGTAGCGTTCACGTGATACGGTAAATTCCCGGTGCCCGCCGGGAAAGGAGGATGCAGTGAAAACGAATTGTTTCGCTTGCGAGTCGCAGGCTACGTGCTCGTCCGAATTGACTGGACTCCCGGTGTGCGATCATCACCGGGCTCTGGAAGCAGAGTCCATGCTGAAAGCGCTGGACTGGAAACTCACTCCGCGGTTCAGCGGTGTCCGTGAGCAAAAGCGCACAGTGCTGGGGAGGTATCTGTGATCTCGGTGGCCTACGGTCTGGCCATCGTGGATCTGCTGGGCCTACTCGTTGCCATCGGCGTCGTGTACGTCGATCGGCTTCGGGCCGGCCGGTACTCGGGTCGGAGCAAGGTTGAACTGGAACAGGCTCACGTTGCCTTTCCCAGACTTGCCCGATCCGTTCAGGCCCACGATCCGTCCCGCTGTCTGGGCGGATCGCGTAAACACGGCTGATGCCGTGTTGAGTTCAGACAGTGGCAGGGGAGTGTCTGAGGTATGGCGTTTGAGATGATCATCCACGGCTTTGTCGAACTTCTCGGCAAGCTGGAGGTGTCTATCGATGACCCTCGGACGCTCTTCCTGCACGCGCTTACGCAGGTTGCGGTCGTAAGCCTCGGCCATTTCCTCTTCGTATCGAAGACGGATGCTGGCCCAGGTATCACCCTTCTCGTCCTTGGTGGTGGCCCAATTCTCTACGGTGTAGCGCGACAGGTTCAGGCGTTTGGCAATGTCCGTGAGCGTGACGCGCTCCAGGAACAGATCGAACGCCGCGTGTTTGACTCGAATAGGATGTTTGCCCATGGCTGAGACCATGGCAGAAAGGAGAATCGTATGTCAATAGACCTCGAACTGGGTGTAGCCGAGTCCACGCTGGACTTGGATTCGTACATCCGAAGCCCGAAGCGGACGCAGCTCTGCCTCGAGGAGGTACGCAACCGCGCGATGGAGATCGCCCGCTACATGCGGGAGTGCATCCACGTCGTAGCGATCAACGGCTCCGGCCGTGTCGTGCGCGACCGGATCGTGGCGGTCGGCGATAGCCGGCAGTGCGCGTGTGACGCCGCGATGGTGTACTCGCACGTCCTGTACTGCGGGGCGGCCGGCATCTTCGTGATGCATAACCATCCGTCCGGTGATCTCACCGTGTCGGATGAGGACATGCACTTCGCGCAAGTGCTGGTCAATGCGGGCGAATTGTTCCGAATCCCGGTGCTCGATTTCCTGATCGGCATCGATGATTCGGACGGCTGCCCGAAGGTTCTGTCTCTTGTCGAACAAGGAATACTGCCGACCGAACAGTGGTCGGCTCTATCGAAGGAGGTGCCTTGTGGGAAGACCGACTGACAAGATCTCGTATGATCTGGAGTACTACAATCACCGTCAGATCATGCCGAGTGATGAACAGAACGGGGTGATCTGGTCCGATGGACCTGCCGCGTTCTGGGACAAGATCATCGAGAAGTTGGAGGGCAACTACGACAAGGTCGGGTGGCGCTCCATCACGGAGTTGCTCGACTGCCCGCGATGCAAGCTGCTGGCGCAGCGGCATCGGAAGGAGGTCAAGCCGACTCTCGCCAAGATGTGGCGTCTTATTCACGGTGCCGCCCTGCATGACTGGGTGGCAGACGTGGCCGAGGATGGCGACCGCAATGAGGAGCGCCACATCACGGCCATCGTTCCCGATGGCGAGAAGACTCCGCTGGCGATCAGCTGGAAGCCGGATCGCAAGGTCTTTGTGGATCCGGAGACCATGGACATCCGGGACTACAAGAACGTCTTCGCGGACTCGTGGTCCTACCTGATCGAGATGGGGCCGAAGAACGAGCACAAGTCTCAGCTCCAGTTGTATGCGTATCTGGCCCGGAAGTATCTTGGCCTGAAGATCCGCCGGCTGATTCTGGACTACGCTATCGTGGATTGGTCCCAGAAGGATGCCGAGCGGAACAGCCAGTATCCGCAGGCTCCATCGTATTCCTGCCAGATCCCGGCATGGAGCGACGAGTACTGCGAGAAGCTGCTCCAGGAGCGCATTGCCGTGTGGCTCACTGCCGAAGAGTTGCCGGACAACCTTCTGCCGTATGCCTCCGACCGGGAGCGCTGGGTTGGGAAGACCTGCTGGAAGGTCTACAAGAAGAACCATCCCAGCTACCGGGTGGAGAAGAACGGCAAGGCGGTTCCGAAGGGCGCCAACCTGGCTACGCTGGCCGAAGCGGAAGCTCTGGCTGCTGCCAAGGGCGGCGAGGTCAAAAAGGTGGAGCCCGAGACGATGTTTGGCAAGGTCGCCCGGGCCAAGCGTTACACACTGGTCGAGGCCGAGCAGGTCCTGGCCGAAATGGGAGGGAATGAGTATGGTGTCATCATCGAATACCCGGCGGTCGCCACCCGATGCGCGAAGTATTGCCTGTTCACTGCCTTCTGCAATCAGCGGCAGGAAGAACTGGCGAACGCTCGTCAACCGCCTGAAGACGAAGGCGCCGACGCTGAGTGAATGGATGCAGACGTTTCTGCGGGAGGTGGATGTCGAACATCTGTCCGTCCAGCAGAAGCAGATCATCCTTCAAGAAGTGAAGCGGCACGGGATCTCCGAGGCGCCAGAGACAACCGTGGTCGAATCACTACAGGCCGGCCCGTTCCGGGTCGTGCAGGTAGACTCCGACTGGTTCATCCAGAAGGATCGCAAAACAATCGGATCAGCCCTGTCGTACGCGAGTGCAGTGGCAGTGATCCGTTGGCTCAAGCTCGCGTGGAGGGACCTGAATGAAAAGGAATGAGAGCCAGGCTTACATCGCCGGCTCGATCCTGTTGGACCCGACGGCTGCACTGGAAGAGTGCGCCCGGAGGAACGTCACAGAGGAATGGTTCACGGACCATCTCTGCAAGGCGGTCTTCTTGGCGGCTCGGGCGGTGCAGTCCGAGGGTGGTGCGGTTCTGGAGGAGGCGAGCATCGCTGCTTACATCCGCCAGAACCATCTGCTCGATGATTTCCAGGCCAGCCATTTCGATTCGCTCATGGATGGTGTCACTACGGTGGCCCATCTGGCGCACTATATCGGGGTGGCGGCCGAGGATCACAAGCGGCGAATGGCGAATGACCTGTCTGTCGAGATCCGTCAGGCGCTCAAGTATGGGGCATCGTCATCCGCGGTCATCGACAAGATCCAGTCGTACTGTACGACGTGCAGCCTCATGGATGTCGAGGAGGAACCCTCCGAGATCTGGATCAAGCGGATGATGTCGAACTACCGCAAGGCGCGGGAGAAGGGTGGATACGGCGTCGTGTCCAGATTCTTCCACCTGCAGCGGCTGCTGTTCGGCTATCCCCCGCAAATGACGACGGTGCTGGCCGGGCCTACCAAGCACGGGAAGACGACGCTGGCCTTGAACGAGATCCTTGACATGGTCTCGAATGGGGATCCGGTGGACTTCTTCTCCCTGGAGATGCCGAAGGACCAGATCCGCGAAAAGCTCGCTGCCGATATGTTGGGCATCGAGTGGACACGGATCCGGGCCGGCAAGATGAAGACGGAGGAAGAATCTCTCATCGAGGAGGCCTTTCGCAAGATCGACAAGTTCCCGCTCAGGATCTACGACGCTCCGATGACACCGGAGAAGGTCGTCAGCCTGATGCATGGACGGGCGTCGAAGGTGAAGGTGTTCTTCCTCGATTACTTCGGGTTGCTGCAGCGTTCGAAGTCCGATCCCTCGAACGATGCGGCCGCGTTCAGTCGTCACTCGAACTTGTTGACCAATGCTGCCAAGCATACGAAGACCCATTTGGTGGTGTTGGCTCAGCTCAACCGTGATTCGGTGGAAGTGGATAGGAAGACCGGGCGCCCGATCGTTCCTCGTCCTACCCATCTGAAAGGTTCGGGTACGATTGAACAGGATTCAGGCCGGCTGATCATGGTTTATCAGGATCCGGACTGCGGAACCCATCTGCTGCCAGACGACGTGCCGACGTATCTGGATGTGCAGCTCAATCGATTCGGTGAAACGGGGCGGGAACTGTTCACATTCCGTAAGCGGTTCTCCCGTCTCATAGCGAGGTAGTCATGGCGAAAGCCCGAGTGACATACGTGACAGGTGCAAAACGGGAAGCGTACTTTTCTCGTCTTCGCGAGAAGAACGAGAAAGCGCTCTCCCGGATCAGAACGATGGCATACGCCGGCGAGTGCCAAGCGTGCCGTCTGATGATCGGTGTTGGTGAAACTGTGTGCCCCCGGTGCGGGGCCAATACGAAAGGAGCATGACCATGGGACAGTTGGAATACATCAAGATCGAGCGTGACACGAGCTACGAGTTGGCACTGGTTGCCATGATCCGGGCGTACCGGGACACCAAGTACAACAAGGACAAGTACGAGTACGAGGTCGTCCTGCAGGGCAAGCACTACATCTACGATGCCGGCGAGGGTTTCCACAAGAAGGCCGAGAAGTTCATCGGCCAGACGGTGACGGCCAAGCTGGCGACGGAAGGGCAGAAGTCCATCTGGTACATCACTCCGAGCAGCGGGCAACCGGCGTCGGCCGGGGCTCCGCGCACTCCTGCGCCTGCTCAGAATATCCAGCCTGCGCTGGGCCGGGATTTCGAGGCTCGCCTGCAGTACGTCGGGGACAAGTATTCGGCCTGCATGGACGAGGCCTTCGGAATCGTCTCGGGATGGAACAAGGATGATCTGCACAAGAACTTCGAGTTCGGTCCCGAGCAGGTGCAGACGATGGCGACGACGTTCTTCATCGAGTTGAATCGGATGGAGAGCGCGCGTCGGTAGGATGAACGAGGTTGCCCGATCCCCCTTCGGCTGGCACATGGGCTGGCTGGAGGGGAGATCGTGTCACCTAACCCCAACAGAAAGGGTCTGTATGGCAAAGAAGAAGAAGCATCGAGATCCGCCCGAGGTATTCCGCACCTGCTCTGTGTGCGAGAAGATCCTGTCCGGGGCCGCATTGAAGAAGTGCAAGGCCTGTCATTTCTGGACACACGTTGCCTGCTGCACGGCGACGGGTGTCTGTCACATCTGTGCTGCAGCACGAACTGAGAGGGAATGACATGAGATACCCCCGGAAGCATAAGCAGGCCCGCAGGCCTCACGCATTCTCGTACATCGGGGAGATGGAAAGCGGACATCGGTTCGCTGTCAGGGCAAAGAATCCAAGCGATGCGGCAGCGGCCGCTGCATCGCAATCGTTGGTTGGTGATCGGGTCGTTCGTGTAATCTGAAACAAGGAGGTATCCAATGGCGCGTATGATTCAAGAGTTCGATCGGGGCTTCATGCTGGAAGCGGCTTGGCACAAGCATCCGAACTACGAGGTGGTCTCCGAGATCACCCCGGCCATGGTGGAGCACGTTCTCTGCTTCCCCATGGACTACTGTGAGGTCATCAGCCAGCTGCCGGATGGCACTCAGCTGAAGAACCCGAGTAACCAAGGTGTGTACCGCACAGACCACAAGCTGGTTCTGCTGCCCTGCACTGGAGATGGATTCACCATTCCGGACTACAAGGAAGCGGTCGTCTCTGTTCTGGAGATGATCATCCGTGAATGTCCGGAGTATCGGATCGACACGGTCGGAACGCTGCTGAACGGACGCGGTCTGTTCGTCAATATCTGGTGTGGCGACTTCCAGCTTCCCGGCGACTTCAGTCGGACGGTGAGTCGCTTCCAGTTTTCCGACATGCTTGGCGTGTCGGCAATCAAGATCGGTGCCTGCGTGACCCGTACGGTGTGCATGAACACGCTCCGGGCCAGCAATGCGGAGATGGAGAAAAACAAGTCTCTCACCTGCATCAAGCACACGGGCTCAGTTACGTCCCGAGCCAAGCGGGCATTCGAAGCAATTGCCCTGCTGAAGGTCCAGCTTGAGGAAACGAAGAATCTCTTCGAGAATCTGGCTACCCGGCATGTCAGCAAGGATATGGCCGAGGCATTCGCCAACGAGTTCCTCGTTCGCGACGTCAAGGATGGCAAGGCCTTGTCCACGGTTGGCCGTGCCGCATCGCGGATCATCCATCGCCAGGCGCAGACCATGAGCAAGGATCTGAACAACTCAGCCTACGGGATGTTCCAGGCCTACGTCGATGCGCTGGATCACACCCCGACTCGGGATGATCAGGACGATACGTTCCGGACGTGGGATGGCCTGTACGGCAATCGGGCCCGCTTGAAGAAGCAGGCGGTTGACTTCCTGTTGCAGGCCTAGCCATAATCGTCAGGCCGGCTGGGAACTCCCAGTCGGCCTGGCATGGGGGTGTCAGATGATGGAGCTACCAGCTACGCGACCAGGGCTGACAACGAAGATGGTGATCTACCATGAGGGTAAGCGGGTGAAGGGATACCTCACGCTGAACTTCATGGACAAGAAACCCGTCGAGTTGTTCATCACGATGGATGCGGCGAACCCGATTGCGAAAGGGTTCGCACACTGCACATCGATTCTCGTATCGAAGATGCTTCGGCACGGCATTGATCCCGATGAGATCATAGCTGTCCTCGAGCATCAGCGGTTCGAGCCGGCAGGACTGTGCGAGGGAAAGATCCACTCGTGCTCATCCATTGCCGATTACATCGCCAAGTGGATGAAACTCGAAATCGAAAGGAAACAGCATGAGCAAGTATGAGCAGTGTCTGACCTGTCACCACAAGCATCCGTCCTTTGTGTCCTGCTACACGGCAGAGCAGCATCGGAAGGCGGGATACCGAATGAACACGTTGATCGTCGCGATCATCCTGTTCTTCGGCTGGCTTGTGTTCACGTACGCCACCGCCGAACGGTGGTACAGCGAAGCGGACTGTGGTCCCGAATGTGAGGTGCAGCATGTCTGCCGGGAACCGATGTATTCCGAAGCCGACTGCTGCCCGGACTGCGAGGAGGTGCATCATGCACAGTGATCCAGACATCCTGCAAGCCGTGCTGGAATCCATCGACCACTGGCTTCGCATGATCGCATGGGTGAAGCAGCAACCTGGCAACAGGGATGTGCAATCCTGGTACTGGGACAGGAAAGAGCAGATGGAGAAGGCGATTGACGAATCGTGGTTCGGCCAGCATTGCCCGCTCTGCACGCTCTGTTCTATCGAGATGGACGGAAAAGAACTCTGCCAGGACTGTCCGCTCTGCCCCGAGGACAAGCCTCAAGGATGCGCTGGACCCAAGGAGCCGTGGCGAGCGGTGTGTAATGCCCGCTCTTGGAATGAGTGGCTCATCGCGGCAGAAGTGATGCTTGAACGACTGATGAGCATTCGGGATGAGTATGCGAAGAAGGAGGAGAATCATGAAGATCAGAACCAAGATTGACACCCCGGCGTATGGGCCGAAGGGGACGGTGTGGGAAGACTATCAAGGTGGCATCATTTGGCACGCGATCAACTGGACGGCGCGCGTAAATATGGAGCACGACGGCAACCCGTGGGAATGCTATCCAGACCTCTTCGAGCTGGTCGAGGAGCCGAAGTCGCCCGCGTATGAGCGGGTGGAGATTGACTGGAACGGTGATATTCCTTTCTGGGGAACGTCGCACCTGCTTGAGCATCCCCGCGTCATCGGCGTCGAGTTCGAGAAGGCCCCCGGCTGGATACGGCAGGAAAGCCGCCTGTTCTGGTGCGAGCGTACCGGCTTGGAACGTTGGGCATCACAGCACCAGCTTGAGACGGGCGATGCAGTGCCGGTGCGAGCCAAGTGGGCGGTCGTGAGGAGGCAGGAATGACAACGCGACCGTTGACTCCACGCCAAAAGCAAGTCCTGATGGCGCTTGATGACAGTTGGGCTAGGCCCATGGATATCGTCGGCACAGTAAAGAAAGGAAGTGCGTATGAGACTTGGTGAAGCTCTTGAGATCGTGCATGCGAACGCAGCCCACTTGTACAGCAAGAAGGGTCAGTTCACGAAGGCGAACAATCCGGCGGACATGGAAGAGGCGTTGAAGATCGTGGAAGATTTCATTGTGAACAACGTCAAAGGTTATCGGCTGACGAAGATTGGAAAGGAGGTGAGCCGGTGAAAAACATGACGATCAAGGAGTTCTGCGACACATTTTCTGCGTGCGCCGAAGGCCGTGAATGGGCACTACAGACACGATGCGAGTCAATGCGTACCCTGTGGAATCGCAAAGACATCAAAC
>Ga0075464_10001282_pt1 | contig 11315 bp, 12 predicted proteins | sample DEB19_08_DNA_5_FD_75068 | JGI IMG/M metagenome (GOLD analysis project Ga0075464, IMG submission 75068) | Aqueous microbial communities from the Delaware River and Bay under freshwater to marine salinity gradient to study organic matter... | ecosystem: Environmental > Aquatic > Marine > Coastal ...
CTCCGCCAACATTTGGTCGAAGACCCAGCGCATGGTGAACACAGTGGGGCCCGCATCGATGCCCACCCCGTCAACCTGCACCTGGCGTATCTTGCCGCCTGGCGTGCTGCTGCTTTCGATCAGGGTGACATCCAGGCCACGGCTCGCCAAGACCAGCGAACTCACCAAACCCCCGATGCCCGCACCCACCACGACCACACGAGGGGTTCTGAGGGCACTCACGCCAGCGCTACGCATACACCCGGCCTTGCCATTGGCCTTGCAGTTGCAGGGGAACAAAACGCGCAAACATGGACTCGGAAAAATAATCCTTGTGGATTGCAGCCTGAATGGCTTGCAAATGAGCGCCTGATCGGGCGTAGGCATTCATATCGGCCACGCTGTCCCAAATGCTGAAGGTGGCTTGGCGCAAGTAAGGGATTTCGCCAAGACCCACGGCCAACTGGCACCCAGAGGCGTTCTCCAGTGCCGTTTGCGAGGGCGGCGCATGGCGCCAAAATGAATGCGCCTTGCGCACCCGAATTGAGGCCCGGGTCAATGCGGCGACAGGACCTTGGAGCGGTTCACGGACGTTGACTTGCAACGACTGCGCATCCCAGGTGCCGCGGCAAGACCAGGTTTGCAGTGCCGCTAAAAAGAAATCATGAGACCGTTCGCGGTACGCGTTCACGGCCGGTGAATGCGCCATGAAATCGCTGGCCGCTTGGGCCGAATCAAACAGTGCAAACAAGCCCTGGCGTGAGGCACTGGGCCTGAGTCCAAAACCGCCGTTGTGACCGCTGCCCAAGAGCTTGCAAAAAAGCAAGCCTGGCACATGGCGAAGGGCTTGAGGCCCCATGACAATGCGCGACCAGCCCCAAAGCCTGTATTCGGGCTTCACATCCGACAACAAAAGAACGGCCATGTGACCCACTGACTTTTCTTTGCCTGCCGTTTGCATATCTGAATTCACCACTGAAAGACCTGGACTGCAACGCCTGCAGGCCTTGTGAATCTCGGATTTTAAGGCTTGGCCAAGGACAGCAACTCGGGATGATTTTTGGCCATGGGGGCTCCATACAAGGGCTTGAACGCGCCCTGATGGCAAGTGCTGCAATTGACCTTGGCGACATCGCCTTGGGGGCCGAGTCTTGAAGCGGGGAACTTGTCCGTCAGCGGTGTCATGTAGTCGTTATTCAACTCGCGTGCCATGCGAATGCCATACCAAGCCGTGACGCGCTGCGGTCGCGACTCGTCCCATGCTTGAAAGTTACGCGTGTTGTGACAGTAAGTGCAATTCACACCCAGCGACTCCGACATGTGCACCATCAGTGAATACGTATGTTCGGTTTGTTTCAGAGAGGCCCGATTGGCATTGGCACCCACACCGGCCATGACTTCAGTACCGTTGACGCGGATGGCGCTGGCTTCCTTCAGGTAGGGGGTAAAAGGATCAAACGGCAACGAGGTCAGACCCGCCTCTTTAGTGGCTATGTTTTGACCTGCCAAATCACCCAGCAAGCTGTTGGCGTATTTGCGATCTTTGGGTGCAGTCCACACTTGCTGCGGAATATTGTTGCCGCGGTGGCAGGTGTAGCAGGTCACGCCGGTGTCGGCCACGTGCGATTTCCAGTCTTGATTGACCCGCTGCGTCATTTGAATCATGCGGCGTGCAACGACCTTGGTGTACTTGCTGTCGTCGGCAAAATCTTGCACATTGTGGCAATAAGCACAACCGGCCTCCGGCGCCACCCACTGGGTGATGGAGGCCATGTGCTGGGTGAATTGGGCCACACTGGAATCACCCAGAACCTGCACGTTTTTGAATACCTGACTGGCTTTAGGACCCTCGGCAGAGGCCGGTTCAGAGGCCGCCGGCGCCTGGTTCAAAGAAGCCTGCTGAGCCAATGTGCGTGGGTTGTAAATTTGCGCCATGGCCGTGCCACGGAAACCCGTTTGCACGGTTTCAATGGGCGGACGTTCACAACCGGCCAGGAGGACGGCCGCCCACAGGACACACAGCATTTTGATCATCGTTTTCATGGCTTGACTCCCAGAATGGCCGGATCCAACACAACAGGACTGGCCAAGGGATAGGCTGGCACCACATGGTGTTTCACCGCCCAGAGATACCAGTTGTCGACCACGGTGCCTGTCAACAAAATACCAATGCCACCCACCAAGGGACACAGCACCGCAAACCACCAAGCCCAGCGATGGATGGATTCCATCGTGGCGTTAAAGCCCATGGTCCAGCGCCAGAACAAGGCCGCACGCTCAGAGGCCGTTCCGCGGTCGACGATTTGTTCGATCTCACGCTCGCCGCCATAGCGGCCCACCGCCAAAATGGTGGCGCCATGCATCGCAAACAAAAGCACCGAGCCGTATAAGAAAACAATCGACAGGGCATGGAAGGGGTTGTAGAACAAATTTCCGTAGCGCAGTGAAATGGCCGATACCCAGTCGAGGTGCGGGAAGATCCCGAACGGCACCGCTTCTGACCAACTCCCCATCATGATGGGCCGGAAAAAACCACACACCAAATAAAGCCAAATGGCAGCGGCAAAAGCCCAGGCCACATGTGTGCCCATGCCCAATTGCCGGGCACGGCGGTAAGTGCGGGCCCACCACAACATGATCGAAGCGGTGAGCATGAAGCCCGTCATCAACCACCATCCTCCTTGCGCCAAGGGCGGGATCCCCAAACCATAGGCCGGTGGAGGTGGCTCCAGGGCCAGCCAAAATAATTGACGTATCAACTGAATGGGGTTCCAGTCCACTGACGCCAGCATATTGAAGCCAATGATGTTGAACGCAGCGATGCCACATAGCAGCGACGCAACACCCAGCGTTCCCAAATAAACGGGACCGACCTGCGCATTGCCGATGCGGCCAAACAAGTGCACCAGAAAGGGTTCGCCGGTGCGCTTATCGTCGCCACGTGGCAAGTCGACACCATGGTGCACAGGGCCCACAGGCTGCACCGAGGTAAAAAGATTTTGGTACTGAGCCATTCCAATGTCCTTTCTTATGAATCAGGTGCGCCAGATCGGCATGTTGAGCCACCAGCTCCACCATTCGGGCCAAGCGCCGGTCCAAAAGGGCCCGCTCACCACAATGCAGACAATGCCAAACCAAACGCCTGCCAAAGCCAAGAAAAGGCCCAGACGGTGGATACCTAAAGTACCGACGGAATAACCAATCAAGTCGCGGAAAAAAGTATCTTCGTGCTCAGGGGACTTGACGACTTCGCCTTGGCCAGGGTTGGTTGCCGACAGGACCAAGCCGCCGTGCATGGACAGCGCCAAGACGGTGGCAAAAAACAAGCTCGCGGCAATCATGTGCCAAGGGTTGTAATGAAAGTGCAGGTACTGATAAGCCGTGTTGCTGACCCAGTCCAAATGGCTGAAGATGCCGTAGGGAAAAGCATGGCCCCAAGCCCCCATCAACACGGGCCGAACAACTTGCAAACTCACATAAGCCAAGATGGCCATGCCAAACGCCACAGGCACATGCAAGCCCATGCCCAATTTGCGGCAAATTTCAACTTCCCGCAATGCCCAAGAAACAAATGAGCCGATGGCGCACACCGTGATCAGTTGCCACAGGCCACCCTCCATCATGGGGGCGAACCGCAGCCCATAAGAGATGTCTGGCGGCGCGATATTGATCTGCCAGATGTTCCATGTCGGGCCCATGGCGGCGCCCCACAAAATCATCATGGTGCCAGAGAGCACAAAAAAGAGGGTTGTGATTCCGAAAAATCCAACATAGAAAGGACCGACCCAAAAATCAAACAGGTCGCCCCCAAAAAGCGTCCCACCGCGTACGCGGTATTTCCGTTCAAAACTCAGCATGGACATAGATGCATCCTCCGACCCATTGACTGTTTGCGAGGTCTTGTAGGCTTCAATTTAAAAATCTCAAAAGGACAGACGCATCGCTTTGATCAAGCAAATAGCGTCTGTCTGAATAAAGGCGCATGGCCCTTACTTGGTTGGCAAAGCCGCGTTTTGTGGCTGTGCTTTCATGGTGGACATCTTGGCTGTGTCTGGATGCCAGCTGTTGATGTTGTAGCGATCTCCACTGATTTGAATCAGGTGAATCGATGCTGAAATAAAGGCGATCATCAGTCCTGTCAGAACGACGGCCTTGCGGGGATCTATCAAACGCCAAATGCGCCACATAAGAATTTCCTTCCTTAACACAAATGAGAAATTACGGTATATACAGAAGACTTCACTCCGTCCACAGTGCTCATGGATTGCTCAGCCCCAGGAAGCCAGTTGCGCCAATTCAGTACCAACAACTGCCCCACCATGGCCACCACCATGAACACCATAAAGAGCAAAACAAAGATCATCCAATAACCTTCGTAATGATCAATAGAGTGATCGTTTGCATTGCTATTTTTCGGATTGGTCATATATACCTCTTGGTTTGGTTACTTAGAACCAGGGACGCCAGATCCACACTAAGCTGTGGGCGAAGAAAGCTCCAGCAGCCCACAACAGGTAACCCTGTATGTAGTACTGGTGAAACTCTTGGGCTTCTTCGTCTGTCAGCCCCGAGGGGTTAGCTGCATCAGTCATAGGTTGTGCCTCTTTCAAAATGCCTTACGGCGGTTCCCTTCACCCTTGCGGATGCAGGACGGACTGTGCTGGCAAGAATGCCGCCACAGATGGACCCTCGGCCAGGCCGGGGGATTGAGCGAGCGGGCGAGGAGTGCAACATCGACTTCATGCATGCGCCCCTGCTGTTGCCTGCCCGAACAATTCAGTAAATCTTTCCGCTTCAACCTGCGCACGGCCCGTGGCACGCGCATCGCGCTCGGCTTCATCGCGCATGCGCTTGGCCGCTGAAATGCGCACCAACACGGGCTGTTGCTCTAGCAACGCCTCCATGCGTTCATGGGCTTCAGGCTCCCATGGCAATTGGGATTGCGCTGGCGTTCTGCCCAATGTGCCTTCAATCTTGTCGATCTCCGTGCCCAACGGCAAGATGTGAAACAGCGCATCAAATAGCGCATTGCAAAACTCTTGAATGATGTAGGTGGCCCCGGCATAGCCCATGAAGGGCGTACCGGTGTGGCGCCGGATGATGGGCAGGGGAAAGCTGGCAGGGATGAAGCTGGTTTTCATCATTCCGCCGCCGCCGCATTCGGCCAAATAAATGCGCTCGTTGTAACTGCCGTAGAGCACCAAGGGGGTTTTTTCGGTGACCAACTTGCGCACCTGTGCGTTGTCGGTCTTTTCGCCAGCCAAGCGCGCGATGGCAAAGTTGCAGGGCAGGCCCATTTCGTCTTCAAGGAAATGCCGGATCCCACGGGTGTAAGTTTCGTTGGCCACAACGCCAAAGTTAGCGGTGCCAAAAAAATCTTGGGTCACAGAGCGCCACAGATCCCAAATGGGTTTGATGGTGCTGTGTTTTTCTCTTTCGATGAAGGGCTCAGGGTCCAGGCCCAGCAATTCACCCAGCGATCGCAAAAATTTTGTCGTGCTGTGCAAGCCGATGGGGGCTTGCAAATAGGGCCGCTCCAGCGCTTCGCACAGCATGCGGCCAAACTCGCGGTACATGCAAATGTTCACATCCGCCTCGACCAGGCGCGAGACATCGGCCAAGTGCGAGCCCAATGGAAAAACCATATTCACTTCGGCGCCAATGCCTTGCACCAAACGCCGAATTTCAGCCAAATCACTGGGGCAATTGAAAGTGCCATAGCTGGGGCCAATGATGTTGACACGCGGGCGTTCACCTTCTTTGCGTTCACGCTGGGGAACATGCTGCAAACCATACTGCTGCCAAAGCCAGTACATGGCGCGGTTGGCGCACTGCCATTGGTCTTCGTCGATGGTGCGCGGCAGGAAACGCTGCAAATTGGTGCCCTCAGGCGTCACCCCGCCGCCAATCATTTCAGCAATTGAACCCGTCACCACCACCGCAGGCAAATCAGGATTGAGCGTGGCGTGAGCACGGCGCATCGCACCTTCAGTGCCCTCACGACCCAGTTGTTCTTCGGCCAAACCTGTCACCACAATCGGCAACTCGTGCGGTGGCAGTGCATCGGTGTAATGCAACACCGAGGTCACAGGCAAGTTCTCGCATCCGACGGGTCCGTCAATGACGACTTGCAGGCCTTTGATGGCGGTGAACACATACACCGCTCCCCAGTAGCCGCCAGCACGATCGTGGTCCAGGACAAGCATCAGATCATCGCCTCCGCTTTGCGTTTCTTGGCTTTCTTTTCCAACTGTCTGCGCGTCTCTGCTTCGAATTCGGGTCGGTTCTGGGGCAAGCCATGAGAACCCTCCCAAACGCCTGCCGCATGGCCGGTTCCTGTGTTACCGAAGAAGGCTTTCATTTCTTCGAAGCGCGACTTGTTGGCCATGGCCCCGTTGATCACCTGCGCCAAAGAGCCCGCACCCGCAGGTCCCATCAACGGGCGCGCTGAAATCAGATTGGTGAAGTACAGACTGGGAATACTGAGCTCTTTGGCCGCTTGCACCAAAGGGGTGGTGCCAATGGCCAAGTCAGGTTGCCACTCGTGCATGGCCGCCAAGTCGTGCTCGAGAGAGGCGCGGTATTGAACATGCACGCCCCGCGCTTGCAGCCACTCACAATCGGCAGCGCTCCAAGGCGTGCGAGGGCAAGCTGTGCCCACATAGCGCAAATCGGCACCGCTCTCTACCAACAAGCGGGCCACCAACAACTCCGAACCTTCGTAGCCACTGAGCGTGATGCGCCCCTTGATCGGTGCATTTTTCAAACCGCTTTGGATGGCGGCGAGCATGACATTTTTGACTGCGTCAATTTTGGCTTGCGGCACATTGGCCGCATGGCCAATCGCTTGCAGCCAGGCCTCCGTGCCATCGTGCCCCACCGGTGCAGAACCGATGATGGGGCGGCCAGCAGCCTCGAATTCACGCACACTGGCGGTGTAAAAAGGATGAATGGCAGCCACCACGGCACAGTCCAACGCCGCATAAAGTTCCCGCCATTCGCGTGTGGGCACCACGGGACCTGCGGCAAGACCCATGGGCTCGAGCATGCGGCCAATGATCACCGGATCGGCAGGGAACATTTCACCCAGCAGAGTGACCGTGGGTTTTTCTGATCGACCGGTTCGCGGCGCTTGAACCGGGCCGGCCACGATTTCTTCGCGTGCATATTTCAGCATGGCACCCGCCAACACATCTTTGGCTTCGGCATGCGTGGGGACACCAAAGCCCGGCACATCGATACCGATGATGCGGACACCATTGATTTCTTTAGGAAGCAGTTGCAAGGGCACACCGCTGGCGGTGGGCACGCACAAATTGATGATCACGATGGCATCGTATTTGTCGGGATCGGCTTCCTTGTAAACAGACTCACGAATGTCTTCAAACAACTTGCCTGTGACCAGCGATTCAGAATTGAACGGCACATAACCGACACTGCGTTTTGCGCCATAAAAATGCGAGGTGAAGGTCAAGCCGTACACACAGCAAGCCGAGCCCGACAAGATGGTGGCGGTGCGCCGCATGCGCAGACTCACGCGCAAGGATCCAAATGCCGGGCACATGCTTTGCGGCTGATCGTGCGGTCCGGCCTTGGGATCCAGGGGATAGTCTTGCGCGTATTGCGCCAACACCTCAGATTTGCCTGAGGCCTTGGCCGCGGCCAGCATTTTCTCGCCGCCGGCATGGCATCCCATGCCGTCACCCTCCAGCGCGGTACTCAGGCCCGCAGGGGCTTGGGCCAGTGAAGGGGTGATCGGAATGATTTTGTTCATGGCGATGGCGTGCGCGGCTGTGGTGATGCGTTCAGACTTCGTCGTACACGACTTCCAGCGTGGGCTTGCTGGTGTCTGTCTTGCCACACATGTCAAATTGGGTGGCCGGTTCCAGCACCACATCGCGCCCAACGGCAGAGGCCGCAAACAGCCCCAACAGCTCGTCTTGCGTCATGGGCTTGGGCCGCACGGGCTCTGAAGTGGCCACGTTTTGCGCCAATTCGGCAAACATGGGGCCCCAAACCGATTCGGGTCGGCCAATGATTTCGTAGCTGGCACTCTTTCTGCGAATATCTTCATTCGCAGGAATCGTGGACAGCACGGGAATGCCCACATGGGTGGCGAAATTGGCCGCTTCGCCAGTACCGTCGTCGCGGTTGATGACCATGCCGGCCACGCCCACATTGCCGCCCAGTTTTCTGAAGTACTCCACCGCGGAGCACACGTTGTTGGCCACGTAAAGCGACTGCAAATCGTTGCTGGCCACCACGATCACTTTTTGGCACATGTCTCTGGCAATGGGCAAGCCAAAACCGCCACAGACCACGTCACCCAAAAAGTCGAGCAAGACATAGTCAAAGCCCCACTCATGAAAGCCGAGTTTTTCCAGCAACTCAAAGCCATGGATGATGCCGCGTCCGCCGCAGCCACGTCCGACCTCGGGGCCACCCAGCTCCATGGCATAGACGCCATCGCGCTTGAAGCACACATCACCAATCGCAACAGCTTCACCCGCCAGTTTTTTCTTGGAAGATGTTTCGATGATCGTGGGACAAGCGCGGCCGCCAAACAGCAAACTGGTGGTGTCGCTTTTAGGGTCACAGCCAATCAACAACACTTTCTTGCCTTGCTGCGCCATCATGTAGCTCAGATTGGCCAAGGTGAAACTTTTGCCAATGCCGCCTTTGCCATAAATGGCGATGATTTGCGTCTCCTTGGTCACTTCGCTCGAACTCACAACGGCCGGCGGCGTTGCGGCCTCTTGCCGAAGGCGATCCACAAATTTCATGGTTTGTTCGTTGGAATTCAGGGTGTTTGTCATGCGTGTGCGCTCCAGTCCAGGACCATCTTGAGACAGGACACGTCACCGAACGCGGTCTCATAAGCTTCAGTGGCCGTGTGCGATTTTTGGGTATGGGTCACCAAACCTTGCAGTGACAGCCGGCCGTTATTCACCAGTTCATTGACCGCCAGCAGGTCCGGCCGCTTCCATTCGGCAGCGATGCGAATTCGCGCCTCGCGCATGAAGGCGGGCGCATAGGCAAACTGCAGGTTGTGCTTGTAAAAACCGGCCAACACGATTTCGCCACCCGGTCGAATTCTCTGAATCAATTGATCGAGCAAGCTGGCATCACCACTCACGTCGTAAATGGCTTGGTAGCCTGTGTGCGTGTCGTCACGGGGATGAATAACGGGGTAACCTTCGGCACCCTGGACACGTTCGGCCTGGGTTTCCCAAACGGTGGGGGGCGCAAAGCCGGCGGCCACCGTGAGACGCGCCAACAAGCGACCCATCACGCCATGGCCCACAATCAAATCGGGTGGGCTGAAAGGCGCTTGCTTGCCGCCGCCCGATACCGCGTGGTAAGCCGTGGCCGCCAAAGCCAACAGCACCGCGTCAGATCCCAATGACGCATGGATGGGCAGCACCTTTTGGTCGGAAACCACCAGTCGCGATGCAGCCCCACCAAACAGACTTTTGACACCGGCAAAGCAATTGGCACCCGGGACAAAGACGGTCTGACCTTCTTTCAGTTGAGCACCTGCGGGCGCCTTCACCACCTGCCCCACGGTTTCATAACCTGGCACCAAGGGGTAGCCCATACCCGGAAACGCCGGCATGCTGCCATCCCAGAGCATGCGCTCAGTCCCGGTACTGATGCCGCTGTATTGCACTGCCACCTCCACCTGACCTGACTGCAGAGCAGGTAATGCCAAGGACTGCAGGGACAAGTGCCTGGGATTATCAAAAACAACTGCGGTGGAGTTCATGGTTGTATTTTTTACCTTACAAGCAAAAGCGTCAACACAGATTTACAACTATTTAAGAAAATGAGGGTAAACACTTATGCTTTCGCGCCACAATCAATTGGGCATGAATTGGCATGGCGTTGGAAAGGCGTTCAATTTGCTCAAAACCGGCTTCTTTCATGAGCCGCATGAGTTCCTCGGGCGTACGCAACCTGCCAGCGCCCATGGCCAAAAGATAAAAGTGGAAATAAGCATCCGACTGCGCCGGATCCGAGTGACCACCGGTCCAACTTTGCGCCATGGGTTCTGCCAATAACAGGCATCCCCCCACCGGCAAGGCATCCCAGATTTTTTGCAATAACTGCCGGACCACTGCGTCGGAATGGTCATGGGCCACGCGCACCAGCGTGATCAAATCCGCCCCCTGCGGTAAGGCATCGTGCAAGAAGCTGCCCGGATACAAATCCATCCGCTCACTCAAGCCATGGCGCTGAATATTGTCTTTGGCCAATTCCAAAACAGGCGGCAGGTCAAACAGCTTGACTTTCAAATGAGGTGCATGCCGTGTCAGGTCGCATGCAAAACGCCCCTTGCCGGCCCCCACATCCAAGATGCACTGGTGCGCCTGAAAGGGGAAGGTCGAGAGAATTTCTTGAACCACAAATCCTTGCGACGCCGCCATCAGATCGGAATAACGGCTGAACTTGTCTTTTGCGGCCTGACTGGCAGCCTGCGCATCATGGGCATAAGGCCAATAGGCCGCCATCCCCCCTTGCCACGCGTTGTTCAAAAAGCCCAGCGGATCTTGCATATCGGCGTACAGCAGGTGGTTGTGCTCGACCATGGCGGCAATGCCTTCGTGGACCGCCAAGGGAACACCCAAAGGCCCCAAACCAAATCGCGAATGGCTTCTGTGCTCAAGCAAGCCCAGCGACACGGCCGACAGCAGCAGGCGCTGCAACACAGGCTCTGGCACCTGCACGCGAAGCGCAATGGCCTGCGCATCGGCAGGGGCTTGGTGCAGAAGTTGGAACAAATTCAAACGCACACAGGCCAACACCACTTGGGTATGGACGAAACCGGCCATCAGATCAAACAGTTGTTGTGTTCTGCGCCGCGTCACCCAACGTGTCAGCGGATTGCCCAGCGACCACCGATACAGTTTCGGGCTGGCATACAGGCGCTCCAACCAAGCCAGGCATCGGTCACGCCAAGGGCTCATGCCCACCACTGACGCTGGCAGTTTGGCAAGCTCAAAAGGCTGAGTCATAACAGGCTTTGTGCAAAATTACCGAGGAAGGGCCGACAGCGTTGCGCGCGGTGGCGCAGGCGCGGGCAGGCTCGCCGCGCCACTTTGGCGGTAACTTTCACACATGGATTTCGGCACCAAACGCTCAGACTCCTGCAGCACCAGTTGCCCCAGTAAGTCGCGGGAGGGGCAATCAGGAATTGACTGTCCGGCTTGCAGCATCAGCGAATCAAAAAGCGCAATAGCACCCGCTAACCCCAGCGCCTGAGCCGAGCTGGGACGGCCATTGAGTGAATCCTGACCCGCGGGCTTGCCTAAACTGCCCAGATCGCCCAGCACATC
>Ga0075464_10001283_pt1 | contig 11314 bp, 14 predicted proteins | sample DEB19_08_DNA_5_FD_75068 | JGI IMG/M metagenome (GOLD analysis project Ga0075464, IMG submission 75068) | Aqueous microbial communities from the Delaware River and Bay under freshwater to marine salinity gradient to study organic matter... | ecosystem: Environmental > Aquatic > Marine > Coastal ...
CTTCCCCGAGGGCCACGCCGAACAGGACGGACTGATCCGCCGCATACAAATGGCCTCGGGAAAGCCCACGGCATACCCCCACGTACCCAGATGCTTCCACGCCGGATGGTACGGATACAACCGCCGCCGCTCTCCCATGACAGGAACCCTGGAACAGAAGATCCAGCGGGTACAGGACACCATCTACGACAAAGACAAGGCCATCGCCGCAGCCATCAACCCCAGCTGGGCGGCGGACAGCCTACCGGAAAACCTCAATCCAGAACCATGGACCACACTGCAACACATACCGCCGACACCCAGACCCTGAAGAACCTGATGCGCCCCAAGAAAAAGGGATGGGTCTACGTAGGTGCCATCGGAGCCGCCGTAGTTCTCATAGCCTTGGCATTGTCGGCCATCATGCTCCCCATCCTGATCTTCAACCACCTGTGAGCCTAGCCCGCCGATCCAGCGATGACCTGATGATGCTTGCCTACGTGGTGGGTGTCCAGCGGGCCATGCCATCGGTGAGCGATACACGGGCCATAGAGAGGTTCATCAAGGACTTCGGCCACCATTGCGCCGAATGTGACGTAGAAGCCCTCAGAAAACGCCTTTCGAGGCTACGCAACGAGTGGCACGAAAGCAGAAAGACACAGCTATGAGCAAGAAAACAGGATCCCAAGGTAAAGGCCGGTCTAAACCCCGTCAAAAGGGAGACCCGCAAGTTCAAGCGGACCCGAGCACTGAATCGGTAGGATCCCAAGAAAGGACCGGACGGCCGCCGAAGTACAAGAGTGAGTTTGCCGCTCAGGCTCAAAAGCTGTGTTTGCTTGGGGCCACAGACAAGGACTTGGCCGAGTTCTTCGAGGTAACAGACCGAACGATCAACCGTTGGCGCATTCAGCACAAGGACTTTTGTCGGTCCCTAAAGCTAGCGAAGGATGAAGCTGACGCCAGAGTAGAGCGCAGCCTGTACCACAAGGCAACGGGCTACACGTTCGACAGCGAGAAGGTATTTCAGTACGAAGGGCAGGTGGTCAGAGCAAAGACCCAAGAGCACGTTCCGCCCGATACCACAGCCATGATCTTCTGGCTGAAGAACCGCCAGCCGCAACTGTGGAGGGATCGCATCGAACATACCGGAAAGGACGGCGACCCGCTTCCTATTCCCGTGATTCAAATCATGCCACCAAGTGGCGATAAAAACGCTTAGACCACTTTCGCAGGAGCAATCCGACGTCTGGCACTTCCTGCATGATGCCACCACGACCAAGGTGTTCTTTGGTGGTGGGGCGGGTCCGGGCAAGTCATTCCTGGGCTGCCTGTTCGAGTGTGTGGACAGCGTAGCGAAGCCTGGAAGCCGTGGGCTGATAGCCAGGGAGAAGTACGAAGACCTGCGAAAGACCACGATGCTCATGTTCTTCGAGGTGGCGGGTATGCTGAACTACCATGAGGGCGACCACTACCGGTACAACGCCCAGGAGCACACGGCCTACTGGAAGAACGGCAGCATTACCTTCTTTGATCACTTGCAGAGCAGGCCCGGAGACCCGGAGTTCAACCGGCTTGGGTCACGGGAGTACACAAGGGTGTTCGTGGACGAAGGGCCGGACTGCCAGCCCAAGGCTATCGAGGTGCTGGAAACACGTATCCGCTTCCGGCTATCGGAGTTCGGCACGCCGGGTAAGATGCTCATCACGGGTAACTCTGGCTACCATTGGTGCCGGGATGAGTTCGTGCTGACCAAGAAGAACGAGCCTGTGGCGCTTCCGGATAACATCAAGGTCCAGCTGACTACCTACCTGAGCAACCCCGACCCCGAGTTCAGGGAGGCCTACGGAAAGAAGCTGGATGGCATCAAGGATGAGCACACCAAGAGCCGCCTGAAGTACGGGGACTGGATGAGCACGCCAAGGACCGGGATGGAGTTCATGCCGGACTTCAACAGCGCCCAGCACACGGGCCAAGTGGCCTACGACCCATCGCTTGCCCTGCACTTCACCCTTGACTTCAACAGCGCCCCTTATATGACCTTGTTGGTGGCTCAGATACGCCAGAAGGACATGGGCCGCTGGGCTGTTGAATTCCTGAAGGAATACACCCCTAGCCATCCGCTGGCCACCACAAAGGCCGTATGCGAGATGTTCGCCCGGGACCTGCGCGACGGATGCTTCAAAGGCCATAGCGCGGGCCTGTTCATGTACGGGGATAAGAGCGGCAAGAGCAAGACCAGCATGGCTACCGAGACCATCCGCCACGACTTCGACCAAGCGGAAGCCATCCTAGGCCGTTGGATGCAGAACAACAGCGACCGGGTTCTGAGGTCCAACCCGCCACACGTCAAGGCCCGGGAGTTCATGGCGCACTGCTTTACGGGACGGATCGGTATCGACATCACCTTCGACCGTGACATGCACAACACCATCGCCGACCACGTACACCTAAAGCAGGGGGCGGACGGTGGTATCCTGAAGGAATACGCAACGGACCCCGTTACGAAGGTCAGGTACGAGAAGTGGGGCCACTGTGTGCAGGCGTCTTACTATATGGTGATCTCGGCCTTTAAAGAGAGCCACTATGACGAGCTGGAAGAGTTGGCGGCGTAGTGTGAACCATGTTCGGGCCTGTTTTGGTAGCTTTGTGGTATGGGCCTCGCCATCACAACCCTATCCGAGGCCAAGGAACTCCTGAAGTCATATAGCCCCGAAGAGATCCGCCAGCTATGGGAGAGCGGCGCCTTCACCAAGCCCATCCCGCACGATGTGAAGGCCTATTTCATCGACCGCATACTTAATGGGCCTGAAAATGATTAGGTTTGCGCCGTTGGCGCACTAGCCAACACCCGGGGCGGTAGAGCAGGCCCTTGTCTGCTCAACATCTAAACGCCTCGGCATGTACAGTCTAGAACGCGCATACGCGCTCAGCTCCACGCAGGTCATAGAGCGGTACAAGCACCCGGACCACGGGCGTACCGTTGATCTGTCCACCATGTACAAGGCTTTCGCTACGGGCGAAGGCTTGGAGTACATGCTGCAACGTTTCGACCTACGCGAGAGCGAGGCCGACTTCAAGCAGGCCAATAGGATAGCCCAGCAGATCACCAAGCCCGTCACTTCGGCGCTGATGAACCCGGCCCGCAAGGTCCCATCGGTTAGGCCGGTGGTGGACAAGGTGGACTACGGCAAACAGGATCAGAAGTCCAAGGAACTGCGGGACCAGCTGAGCGAATGGTACGGAGGCAAGAGCGTAACCGAGTACATGGGCACGCTGGTGGACCCAAGCGACATGGACCCCAACGCGTTCGTTGTGCTGACCTTCGATCAGTTCGACTACCGCAAGAGCAAGCCTTCGATGTTCCCGTTCATGGTGGGCTGCGACAACGTGTGGAACTTCGAGTACGTCAACGGGGAACTGGCAACGCTTTTCCTGGCGTTCGACATTCAGTACGAGACCAAGCCAGCACAGTACGACGCCAATAGAAAGGTGATTACCAAAGCGGAGACGGCAGGTGGAAAGCGGTTCGCCATGTGGACGGCTGAACACCACATCGTCTACGAACAGATCGCCAAGGAAAAGGCTCCATCGGGTCCGCATAGCGTGCTGCTTGACCCCATTGGGCAGGAGGTCACTATCAGCAAGAACGCGGGCGTACGGTTCAACTACTTCGACTCTACGGCCGACTACTTCTTGATGCAAGATGACGAGACCTGCTATGTCGTGAGGTTCTATGAGCAGAAGAGCGGCCGAGTGCCTGCCTTCAGATTGGGCTGCAAGCCCGATGCATTGACAGGTGGCAGGACGTGCGTGAACCGTTGGGACGAAGCCGTTCCGTACCTCAAGAAGTCATTGAAGCAGGTGCGCGAGTTGGATCTGACTACTGCTTTGCATGTGTTCCCACAGAAGCTACAATACGTGGGGCCATGCGCCGAGACGGGATGCCGGAACGGATACATGCAGAGCGGGTCCGAGTGTAGCAGCTGCAAGGGAACGGGGATCTCCACGATCAAGACGGCTCAGGACCATATCACACTCCGGATGCCCAAGGACCCGGAAGACGCGATGTTCGACCTCGCCAAGCTGACGCACTATGTCCAGCTCCCTGTGGAGACCATTCAGCAGATGAGGGACATCGTTAGGGAGACGCGCTCGGACTGCTTCCGGGCTGTCCACGGTTCCGACCTGTATGGTCAGGGCAACGTGGGTAAGACCTACGAAGAAGTGCTGGCGATGAACGAGGCGATGTACGATGGACTCAGGCCGTTCTGCAACTGGTGGAGCGACACCTATATCGTGATCAACCACGTCTTTGCCAATTACAACGACATGGGCGAAGGCCTGAACGTGGTGCACAAGATGCCACGATCCCTTGGCTTCGAGACGGCCGGTAATGCGTTCGCCGCTATCAAGGCCGCAAGGGATGCTGGGGCTTCCAACGCCATCACCGCCAACCTGAACGAGACGGCCATCCACATCCTATTCAGGGACGACACCGACGCCTTGCAGAAGACATTGGTTCAGGCCAAGTTCGACCCGTTCCCCGGCATGGACAGCTCTACGGTCACATCGTTGATCTCGGGAGGCAAGACAACGGACAAGAGCGCTTTGATGTGGGCGGAGTCGGCAACGGTATTCCGCAAGGCTGAAGAGAAGTATCCAGGCGACGTGAGCTTCTACCAGTTGGACGAAAAGAAGCAGCGGGAGGTGATCGACCAGATCCTTGATGAAATGATCAAGGAACAAGATGACAAGGCCGCAGAGATGGCCCAGCAGTTCGCCCCTGAACTTGGAGTTGCTGACAATATCGACAACAACGCCGACGACCAACCGCAGGACAACCCTGACCAGCCTCCTGTATGAGCGAGCGCGAGCTACGCCAGCTATTTATTCAGCACAGCCGCGACCTTGACGCGCGGCAGCGGGCGCGCATTAGGCAACTCAGGGGCTTAGAGCGAGACCTGTTCGAGGCCATGGTCGTACGCATCACCGAGGCCCTAGATGCTGGCGATGGAGTGATCAAGAGCCGACGCGGGTCCGCTACTATCAACGAGCTAGTGGACAAGGCCTTCAACGCCTTGGATCGTGCCGGGCTGAACGACTTCTACAAGGCAGCCGTTGCTGACATCTTCACCATCATCGGCAACAACGACCGCTACTCGTTCGCGCTGGCCACCGACAATACCAACATAGGAGACAAGCGATACAAGTCCATCCGTCAGCAGGTGGACAGGATCATGCGCGGTAAACTGGGCATCGATGACAGGGGCCGCGTGAAGCCTAATGGGGAGCTAGGCAAGCTGTTCAAGTCCGATGCCATCCGAACGGCGGTCAAGGAGGCGCTGAACGCGGGGATGACCAGCGGCAAGCCCGTGTCGAAGTTGGTACGCGAGATCGAGGTGAAGGTCAAGGGTACTCGGCTATCGCCGGGCGTGCTGGAAAAGGCCTTGACGCCTTTGGTGTTCGATACCTACCAACGCTTCGACCGCGCATCGTCGGACACCTACGCACAGAAGCTAGGCCTTGACACGTTCATCTACGCAGGCGGGCTAATAGAGACCTCGCGGCCGTTCTGCGAGAAGCACAACGATAAGGTCTTCACCGTTGAAGAGGCCGAGAAGCAATGGCCCAAGGACAGCGCCTTACCACGTACAAAGGTCGAGCGCGAAAGCGGCACACTAGTGGGCTACAACCCGACCGTTGATATGGGTCGATGGAATTGCAGACATCGCATCCGCTACATCCCCCGCACGCTGGCTGAACAGCTACGGCCGGACCTTGTGAAAGTTCGGATATAACTACACTTCACCAAGTGGCCTATCGTGGCCTTGGATCTTTGGTTCATGGAACTGACGATCCGAGACATCAACGATCCATCGTACACCGAAACGGTGCCCGAGAGCGCTTGGAAGCACTACCCTAAGTCGAAGGACTACCATGGCTGCAAGATGGCATCCAACCGGGTGATGCAGGTGGTGAGCGAGGCCGACCTGAAGGACGCCGCGCCAGCCGAGAAGAAGGAGCCGCGCATCCCTGAAGTTGTGCGTACGCGCATGGCAGGAGAGGCAGCCACAGAGACAGCAGAGGCTGTTACGGAAGTGTCTGAACCCAAGACCAAGAAGTCGGCCAAGCCATGATGATCACCATCAAGAACAAGAAGTCGGGCAGGGAGTACCCTGTTGATCAGGGCGCGTTCAACGCATGGCCTGCCGAGAAGAAGAAGTTGTTCGAGGTGGTTAGCACCCATACGATGAGCGCCACGATGCCACGTATTGGCAAGATCGCGCCGCGCGTACCTGAAGTGGTACGCCAGAAGCAAGCAAAACAAGGGGATCCGGAACCCGAAGCCGGAAAATGATGGACCAAAAGGATTTCATCGCTGGGGTCTTAGGCATGGCCCTGAACATGCCTGAAACGGAGGTGTCCTCGCTCTTCTCTGAGGACGGCAACCCAAAGGACGACGCACTTGATACCATCAAGAGCAAGTACGGCGAACGCATCAAAGCGGAGAAGGACAAAGCAGCCTCCGACCGCCAAGAGCAGTACCGCCGTGGCTTGAAGGAGAAGGGTCTAGAGTGGGAGAAGTCTTTGAAGGAAGCCGGTATCGAGATCGGTGATGCAGTAGGTGCGGAAGCGGTCGCTAAGCTCAAGGAGCATATCGACACAGCCATCAGCGCCGTTGCCAAACCCGGTGACTTGGATGACGAGAAGATCAAGGCTAGCAAGCTCTACAGAGAGCTGGAGCGCAACCTTGAGAAGACCGTCCAAGCCAAGGAAGCCGAGTTCAAGCAAGCATGGGCCGACCGCGATGCGAAAGAGCAGCGTGAACGTGTGCTCGCCACCGTAAGGGACAAGGCCAAGGGCGTCCTAGACGAACTGAAGCCCAACCTACCGGAGGACCCCAAGAAAGCAGCCAACCAACTCAAGTTCCTGTATGCGGACCTCGAAGCCTTCACCTATGAGGTAGAAGGTGAAGAACTGCTGATCAAGGACAAGGAAGGCAAGCGATTGGAGTACGAACTGGGGCATCCCGTGAAATTCTCGGATCTGGTGAAGTCCAAGTCAGAAGAGTACTTCGACTTCCAGGCCAGTGACAAGAAGGGAGCCGCCGGAGACCTCACCAAGGGGGTAAAGACCACGGTCAAGCTGCAAAGACCCGCCACGCGGCAGGAGCTAGGGCAGCAGATCTGGAAGATCAACGAGGATCCATCGCTGAAGGCCGATGAAAAGGTCAAGCTGGTAACCGAGTTGAAGGCACTGAACCCTGAACTGGCGTGATGTGGCGGGGTGGTTTCACCCCTAAACAACACACACAATGTCAAGTCCAACAGCGGGCAACTGGGATTGCGCGCGACTGCAAGAAGTAAAGGCCTCTCTGACGGCCATGATCTCACCCAATGAGGTGAAAGATGCTGAGTACATCCCGGACGTGGCTCCGGTACAGATGCTCAAGAGCATGCAGACCTTCCAAGACCAAGGTCTGAGCAACCCCGAAAAGGATACCGTCATCAAGGGTATCTGGATGGACGACTGCGACGACGCGGACCCTACTGAAGAGGACAGCGAAAGCTGCAACATCAGTGGCACTCAGATCGGAACGGTCTGCAAGGAGTACGAACTCACAACCAAGTTCCACAAGAGCTTCAGCGTGAGCGATGCGAAGTTCCGCATCCTCGGGTCTACGGCCAACCAGAACCAGGAGATCGCCATTCAGCAGGCCAAGAAGATCAAGCTGATGGACGAGTACTGGGCCAAGAAGATCATCGCAACTGCCAACAGCATGCGCGGGACCAACATGAACACCAGCCCGTACACGGTTTCCGGTACGACCACGACCATCCCTGCGGCTGCATGGAACCCTGACCTGTTCGGCTACTTCGCCGTGACCAAGGCCCGCAACAAGATGCCCGGCATGCGTCTGTTGCTTGGCGGCTTGATGGAGCAGGCCCTGTGGAAAGTGGGCATGGAGACCGGCACCGAAATGGGTGGCGCGAACTTCCGCAAGGTGAACAGCTTGGGCAACGTGTACACCGACAGCTTCATCACCGAGGAGGTGTTGAGCGCCAAGGCCGCGTTCCTGATCTCGCCTTCCGCTATGGCTTTGGTAACCAAGGCGCGTTACATCCCCGATGGCGCAGGCCGCGAGGAGATCGCCGATGGCAACAAGCACATCTACTACACCATCACCAGCCCGAACACTGGCATCACATACGACGTGATCTACCAGCGTGCCTGCGGTGAAAACGGTAACTGGACCAACACATGGGACATCCGCACGTTCGGTGACGTATTGACCAACGCTGTGTTCTGCAACACCAACCGCACGGGCGTGTTGAAGTTCGCCTGCGCGTAAATGCATGTCGTGAGCCGGAGGGTATAGGCGTGGACCACTAAGCCTGCCTAGCCCTCCGGTGATCGACGCAACGAAGAAGCCATGAGCCTGACCAACGAGTGCTTTGTGAATGTCGTAGGCCTGAGCCGCACGGACTGCGAGTGCTTCGGCACTCCGCCAACGGACTACGACGTGAGCGCATCGGACCTATACTTGGACGAGGTCAATGGCTTCAATATCGAGAAGGTATTCAAGTCCGCCAAGTGCTCGGAAGATGGATGGGACATCCTGACAAGGGCACGCGAGAACGGGCTGAAGATGATGAAGGCGGAGGTGCTGCGCGGGGTTCAGTCCCGCACCAAGAGCAAGCGGCCTTCAGGACGTGCCACGATAGGCAAAGAGAAGGGGACCAAGGCGTTGACGCTTTCGCGCACCTACCACGGACTGGACGTGAAGTTCGCCAACCACGTAGGTGGACTGGCTGTGATCAAGCGGATCGGGGCGGCTTTCAAGTTCTCGGGTTCTGTGACCGTTACCGTCTACGATAGCAACGCCGATGTGGTGGCTACGCGGACGATAGAGGCCGTGCAGAACCGGTGGACATGGACTGACATCACGCCCATCGAGATCGAGCTAGGGGCTGAAGGACCGGACAACGTACGCTACTGGTTCCTGTACCAGCCAACAAGCGGACAACAGGCACTGGATCAGAAGGTGGCTTCGTGTGGATGTGGAGGCAAGCCCAAGTGGAGCACTACTCACCCGTTCTATGAGAGCGCGGTCGTGCAGGATGGGCAGCTGTGGACGGCTTGGGCCATGGCCAGTGGGACATACGGCAGCGACCTGACCACGTTGGAAGACTGGACCCATACGAACGAAACCCAAGGCCTTTCGCTGGACATAGAGTTCAGTTGCGACGGTCAGACGGTTATGTGCAGTGGTGAGCCTAATTACCAGCAGGACCCAGTTCAGATGTCCTTCGCCATGGGGGTCCAATACTTCGCGGCCCTTGCAGCCATCGCTGAAGTGACGGGATCGACACGGGTTATTCGCGAGGCCATTGCTGGAGGCGACCAACTGGAGCTTACTCGGGTGGCCTTGATGAAAGACGCGGAAGAAATGGTCGGCTATGTGGTGGATGTGCTATCCGGAGACCCAGACCCGGGCAACTCTCGCAGCGGCGTCAACCTGTACTCCGACTGCTTCTCCTGCAAGGATGAAACCAACATGCACGTACGCCGCATCCCCAGCTAATGCCAGCGCAGACCATACAGGAGCTAGAGGCGCAGTTCGACGAGGCTATCGCCAAGTTGCCGGGCCTCGTGCTGAAGGTGACTGAGCAGAGTGCTTTGGGAGCCTTGGCCCTTGTGGATCGACGCATCACAGAGAAGGGACAGGCGGCGAACGGCGCACCATTTGAAGACTATACACCGAGCTACAAGAAGCGCAAGCAGAAGGCCGGACGCTACACTGGCAAGGTAAACTTCAGCTATACAGGCCAGATGCTGGCCTCTACGACCACTGGATTCGAGAACATCGGACCAACGGAAAGGGGTGTGAGCGAAGGCCGGGCAAGGGTGGTATTTGACGGACGCGACGTGACCACCAAGAAGAAGCTCGAAGGCAACAACAAGACCCGACCGGGCTTCCTGAACCCTTCAGCGGAAGAGGTAAAAATGGTGAACAAGTCGGCTAACGAAACCATGGGGCGTGAACTAGCGGCCATCTTCCAATGAACGCGCACATCGCCAACCTGATACTTCAGCGCATCGTAGACGCCGACCTGCCGTGGCTGGACAAGTACGCGGGATTGACGCGCACGGTAGAGCGGAAGGACGGGACGGTGAACGTGCGGGTGCCGGTATCGTGTGGGGTGGAAGATCCGCTGCACTGCGGGACCGATACGCTTCTTGAGCTATCGCCGGATGAGCAGTACGCGTCCATCCTGTTCATCGAAGGCGACCCAATGCCACGCCGACAGGATACGCGCGGGATGGGCGTGCGCTACATATCGAGCCTTCGGGTTGTGGTGTGGATGAACTGCACGAAACTAGGAGGTGGATGCGACTGCGGAGCGCAGGCGTCCATGAACCTGATAGCCGCCATTGAAAAGGGCAACCGTTCGAGCTACGCGACCTCACTGTTCAGGGGAATAAGGCATACGGTAGTTGGCGGGGAAACAAGGGGCGCTGCCGTGTTCTCGAACTACACCTTCGACGCTGCCAACAGCCAATACCTGAACTACCCATTCGACGCCTTCGCGATCGATGTGGAGACGGAGTTTGCCATGACCCCGGGATGTGAAGAGCAGCTGGCCTTGGACAACACGGCCTGCTGGACCCCACCTACATCGGGGCGCAGGCTATACCCTCGGGAGTTCACCTGTGAGCAGCTGACCGACCCCACCAATGGGTTGACGGCGGAGCAGCTTGGGGCTGGGTGCTTGGACTGTGCTGGAACTGGAACCACATGCACGATCGACGTGGTGGTCAATGTGAACGGGGTTGAAGAAGAAACCATCACAGGCCTTGATCCATGTGAGGACCAGACATACAATATCACCATCACCTACAGCTAATGGCGACCCACGACATCAACGTAACAGGCTCCATCGACGCGGCCGCTAAAAGCACAGGAGGCAACGAGTCCGCCGATTCTGGGAAGCTCGCCATCTACAACACGGAGGGTCAGATCCAAGGCAGCTCGAATAGCTCAAGCCTTGCCGCCGTAAAGGGTACAGCTAGTGGTAGCGGATACGGAGTCCATGGTGAAAGTTCCAGCGGTACCGGTGTTGTTGGTCAGTCCACAACAGGGAATGGTGTAGACGCCAGCAGCAACGCAAAGCAGGCTGTTTCGGCTATCAACTTCCACGCCACTGAGCCGGTTATCAAGGCCAAGAACGCGAACGCGTCGAACACAGCTCCGCTTGCTCAGTTCCACCGGAACAATAACCAAGGTCTGACCATCAAGAACGATGGGGGATTGGAGTGGGATAGCGCTACC
>Ga0075464_10001284_pt1 | contig 11306 bp, 16 predicted proteins | sample DEB19_08_DNA_5_FD_75068 | JGI IMG/M metagenome (GOLD analysis project Ga0075464, IMG submission 75068) | Aqueous microbial communities from the Delaware River and Bay under freshwater to marine salinity gradient to study organic matter... | ecosystem: Environmental > Aquatic > Marine > Coastal ...
AAAATAAATAAAAAGAAAATAAATAAAAAGAAAATAAATAAAAAATAAATAAATAAAAAGAAAAACTCAAAAAGTAAATTCTTTTTTATTTGAAAGTTTCTTTAAGTTACTTTGGGAATATATATTCTAAGTTTACAAAAAACTGTCGGAAAAGTCCAGGAGAAAAAGTGATTTTGGACATTTATAAATGTCCATTTTTGAAAAGGGCCTTAAGACTTTTGGAAAAAAATCAATTTGACTGCATAAAATATTTTTAAGGTCTCACAACAATTTATATTTTTTCAAAATCGTTAGCATAATTTTTTATTTATTTCTTTTGAAATGTATTTAGGGATTTTTTATGTTAACAATATATATAACAAATGTTAACAGATTTTTCCCCAAATATCCCCAAATTTTTTTGCGAATTTTGCGACATCAAAACTGATAACAAAAAAGATTTTAATAAACATTTATTGACATCAAAACACAAAAAAAATGAATATTTAACAAATATTGAACATATTTCTCCCAAAAATCCTATAATACATAATTGTAATAAATGTAATAAAATATATAAATCTAGAGTTGGATTATGGTATCATGAAAAAAAATGTGATTCAAAAAAAGAGAAACTAATAAATGAAGAAAAAATAGAAGATTTAAATCAGGAAATAACACCATCAATGATTTTAAATGTTATACAACAAAACCAAGAATTTAAAGATTTACTACTTGAACAAAATAAAATAATTATTGAAATGTCAAAAAATAACAATACAACAAATAATACAAATATTAATAATTCACATAATAAAACTTTTAATCTTCAGTTCTTTTTAAACGAAACTTGTAAGGATGCAATGAATATAATGGATTTTGTTGATTCAATTAAAATTCAATTAGCAGATATTGAAAGCATTGGCCAATTAGGGTTTGTTAATGGTATGTCTAAACTTATTATAAAAAATTTAAAAGCATTAGATGAAAATATGAGACCTGTTCATTGTAGCGACCCAAAAAGGGAATCGTTATATGTTAAAGACGCAAATGTTTGGGAAAAGGAGGATTCTGAAAATAAGAAAATAAAAAAAGCAATTAAATATATTTCTCATAAAAACATTTGTGCAATTCCTGAATGGAAAGCAAAGTATCCTGATTGTATTTATAGTGATTCCAAAAAGAGTGACCAGTATAATCATATTATAATAGAATCAATGGGAGGACCAGGAGATAATGATTCTGAAAAAGCAGATAAAATAGTAAAAAAAATAGCAAAGGAAGTAACAATTGATAAGTAATAATTGATAAGTAAATAATATTAATTTTCTACAACAAATAAATTTTTAAAAAGTTCAAAATCAAATTCTGTTAACCTGATAGTTTTAAGAGTTTTAAATATTTCATCATACATATTTTTATCGCATTCATAAATATCTATATTACACGCACAATAAGAATCAATTATTGGCTCTATTATATTATAGAATTCCAAAAAAGTTTTATCAATCATACCAATTTTTTTTATTTTTAAAAGAACATCTTTGAAGGACTGAACTCTTAATTTAGTTTTTTCTAAAAATTCTAGTTGTTTTTTTTCGTAGGCTTTTTCTTGTTCTTTTTGTTCTTCTTCTAAAAATTTTAATTGTTTTTTTTTGTAGAGTTCTTCTTCATCATCTTCTAAAAATTCTAGTTGTTTTTTTTTGTATGCTTCTTGTTCTTTTATACTTTCATTAATTGCCATTTGTAGTTCATTTTCATACTCATAATCATTATGAATAATATTTGTAATATCATATGTTTCAAAATTATTATCGTAATTATTATCGTAATTATTATCGTAATTATTATCATAATTAATTAATATTTCTTTAGTTGTACCATCTGGTGGGCGAATTGTTTCATCTTCAGATAAATCGTTAAAATTAAAATTCGACATTTTTACAAGTTTAATAAATATTAATATATTATTATTAAATCAATTTTATTTAATAATAATATATTGAATACTTAAAATTTAAAAAAAAATTGAAATTAAATTATCATACATAAGTTAAAGTATTCTCAATAAAAATCAAACAGCTTTGAAATGGCAAACTTTATTCAACCCAATATGGAATTTTTACCAAATATTGAAGATAGAAAAGAAGATATTGAAGATAGAAAAAATGAAGATGAGGAGTTATTTGATGTAAACATTTTTAGATATAAATTTAGTGACGATTTTACTAAACCATTATATCAATTTTCAAAAATTCATCAACATGACCATAGAAAAGATTTTAAAGAAGCCTGGAACATATGGATTGAAGAAAATGAAGATTTAATAACTTCAGAAGTAAAAAGACTTACTGAATTAGATTACAAAGGTGATATTCTTGATAAAATGTTCAAAAGTGCCAGATACTATTTCAGAAAGAAAAGCACTGAAAAAAAAGTGCCGCAAAAACGTCGCAGTTATGTAGGTATTCAATCAGAATTATTGGAGGCAATGGACAAGCATATTAATGCTAACAAAAAAAATGACAACTACAAACCATCATCAGGTTTTGATGAATTTTGTAAACAATACGTAGAAATACTACAAGTTGAGGTAGTAAATCTGTTTAAGAGTGGATTAAAAGATTCAGAGGAAATTAAAAACAAAATCAAAAAGACGTATAAAAATAGATATTTTATGTCAATATCTAAGCTTTCCTAATTAATGGAAAAAATGAATTAAATATATATATATAGTTAAAATATTATGGATATAAATATAGAATTAGCTGAAAAATATTTAAAAAATCAATTAAATTCAATTAAAACAGCAAACAAATACAAATCCAATATTTGTTTATGTAATTTTTTTTGATTTAATAATATAAAAATATGTGAAAAAATTAAAGAAAAATATAATTTATCAAATAAATATCATATAATTAATAATTATAGCTCAATAACAATTGGTGAAATAAGTGAGAAAATTTATCATTACAATACAAATAATAACAATAAATATGTATTATTAGAGTATAATAAGATTGAACCAATAGATTTTAATGATTTTATACTTAATTTGCCTAATCCAAAACTATTTATTTTTCACGTATTAGATTCATATTCATTTTTATTAAATAGTTTATTGAATTTAGAACAAATAGGCATATGTTTTTTTAGTTTATCTACTAAAAACATTATTTTTTGTGAAAATTACAAACCTATGTTAAGAAATTTTGAAACAAGTTTATTACTTGATAAATATTCAGATATCGATTATTTATCAAAAATAATTGATAAAATAGAAGATTATACTTACAAGCCATTAGAAATACATGTTATTTTTTATTTAATAAAAAATAATGAAATTAGCTTATCATTTTCAGCAATTGATTCAATATGTAATAATTTTGTTAAAAATATGAGTATTTTATCACTTTTTTCTCAACAATACAAGGAAAACTACTATAAATTAAGTATGGAATGCTTAAAAAAATACATTAATAAGCCAAAAATAGAGATAATAACTGAAATTTTAAAGCATTCAAATACATGGGATAATTATGAGCTCAGTATTTTATACTTACATATTATTGGAAATACAACAAAAACTTTTGCCCTAAAGGATAATTTTATACCCAAATTAACAAGTATATTAAGTAAAAACATAGGTCCCGACCCAACAAAAAGAGATACCATAATAAGTTCAATTCAAAAATTAGATAATTTATATTGTGAATTTACTGATTGGGAATACATAAATTCATTTCCAAAGGAAAAAATGAATAAATTATATGAAACTTTAATTAAATGAAATAAAATAATGAATTAGCAAATTTTATATAAACAATAATATAATATATATAAATGGATTTTGTAATTTTTTATGTATTTTTATCTTTTTTTAAAACAATTGTATCACTTAATAGATTATTATTATGTTAGATAGTTTTTTTATTTTCTTCTTCTTCTTCTAGTTCCACCAACTTTTCCTGCCATTTCGCCCATTGTTGAAGGTCCATTCATACCACCTCTCATTTTTCTTCCACTACGGCAACTTTTTTTACAAGATTTCATGCAAGATTTTTTAGATTTTCTAGACATTTTTTTGCCGGGTCTAGAAGATGAAGATGAAGAACCCATTTCACTTTTGCGTTTACTGGCATCTTTTAGGGCTTGTTTAAATTGGTAACTAGAGTCTTTATTGTGACCCTCATGATATATTTTTTTAACAAAATCATTCCACGCTGTCATTATATAATAAATTTAGATAAAAAATTTATTATATATTAATTTACTTCTAAAATAAAAAAAATTGAAATACTTTTTTATAAATGTTATAAAGTATATTAGTATCTCAAAAATTTATATAATAAAATGAAATTTCTTATTGTAATGCTCGGATGTAATGTCCTTAGATTATTAAACGACCGAATGAAAACAAGCATTAAATTTGTTTTAAACGAGGGAAATGTTGAAATTGATTGGTTTTTAAGCGGAGGAATAAAAAATCCAGATGAAAGCACAGTTAGCGAGGCCTACAAAATGTCTCAAATGATTTCAAATTCCGATGAATTTTTATACGGTTCATCAAGCGCAGATTGGAATTATATTTTAGATGAGGTTTCAACAAACACGGCTGAAAACTTTATTATGCTAAAAAAAATGCTAGAAAATAATTCAGATAAGTATTCTAAAGTATATGTTGTAACCTCAGACTTTCACTTTACAAGAGCCTCAACATTTGCGGATAAAATTATTGAAAACAATAATTTTGAGTGGATTTTGTCTGATATTGAGTTACATGATTCTAGATACTGGGAAACAATTCATAGTAAAAATATTGATAATGACATAAAAAACGCATTAAATAAATTAAATAAATAATTATGAGCCTAATGACTCTTCACAATTGCTTATAATGGCTTTGGTTCGTGTGTTTTACAAACAACAGAAACCGAATAATCATCATTATCAACATAATCAAAATTAAATCCTGTTTTATTATCTTCAGATAATTTTCCAATTAATTCAGATGGAACATCACAAATCGCAAATCTTAATGACAATTTTACACCAATATTCAAAGAATTAAAAAACAAATTAAATGTAACATTCGCACATATATTTCCATCTTCTCTAACATCAACACTACTTAAAGCATTAGTAAATTCGCTTAATTTTAAGGCAACAACCTTTTTAGCGCTTTTAGTAATTTTTTTTATAGCGCATTCTTTGTGTAATTTAATCATTTTAACAGGTGGTATTTTATCTCGGTTAACATTATTTAATTCTTCATATTTTTCTAAAATAATATTTGCTAATGAAAAATTAGTAAGTCCTGCCCATATTTTATCTAAAATATGAGGTGAAAACCCTTTACCAAAATCATTAAAAAATATTTTTGTCAACGATGAATAATCAATTTTTAATTCTGGTAAAAATATCTCTGCAAATTCAGAATCATTTTTATCATCATTATAATTAAATAAAACTGCTAAATTAACGCACTGACAAGCAGAATCTGAAGTAAATAAATCTTCTAATGAAAGAGATAAGTTTGGTTTAAAAATACTAGGATGGTGATGAGCAACGTGTTTATCATCACAAACATGGGGATGCTCATCATCACAAACATGGGGATGACAAACATGGTTATCATCAAAATTACTAACAGAAACATTCATTCCAGTTAAAGGATCTAAAACATTTTCATATTCGTCAGAATCGGACATTTTATAATATTTATAAATATTTTATTTTATATTTTAAATAATAAAAAAAAATTGAAACTGATTTAAACATAATAGATAATAGTATTATATTTAAAAGCAAAATGGTTAAAAACACAGGTGGCAATAAAACAAAGGGTCAAGCCCGTAAATTTGTGAATTCTAATGATAAAAAAGATATAAAAAAATTAAGAGAATCTGAGGACCCTCTTGAAATTTATTCTCAAGTTGAGAAAGTGCTTGGTAATGGCATGTATAATGTAATTTGTATAGATGGTAAAAATAGATTATGTCACAGTGCTGGAAAATTTAGAGGTCGAAATAAAAAAGATAATTTTGTAAGTTTAGGAACTTGGTTATTAGTTGGGTTAAGAGAATATGAAGCAGGTGGTAATAATAAAAAATTAGAGAATTGTGATTTACTGGAAGTGTATAATGATATCGAAAAAGAAAGATTAAAAACAACTGTTAACCAAGACTGGTCAGTTTTCATAAAAAATGATGCTAAAAATTCATTTACAACCCAGGGAGTTGTTGAATCTTCTGAGAATGTTATCTTTGGTGATGCTAAAACTATAGAGTATCAAGAATTAATGATTTCTGAGTTATCAAAACCAGCAGAAAAAAGAGGATTTGTGACAGTAGCTGGTGGAGATGAAATTAATATTGATGATATTTAATATTGATGATAATTAATAATTAATAATTAATATATGTATAATTTTATATCTTGAATATATTTTTTTTATATAAAAATATATATTTATTTAATATATCAAATGTCTTTGTGTAAAAATTATGATTCAGATAGTGATATAAATTCTATAACTTCTGTAAATTCTAACAATATAAACTCTATAAATTCTATTAATTGTAACAATATTAATGATATAAATTCTATAAAGTCATCATCAATAAAATCGCATAATTATCAACATTCTGTTAGTAGCAATGATTCAAACACAGAGACTGCTGATTATTTTTTTACATATAAAAATAGTATTGTTCCTGTAACATTAGAAGAATTAAATATGTTTGAAAATAATTGTATAAATATTGCTATTTTATCTAATTATTATGATAAAAAAGACGACTCAAATTTTTCACCATTATATTTACCAGAAATATCGATAACATATAATTCATTGATAAAATTATTTTTTAATTGTTCAGGAAAAAATTTTACACCATTTATATTAAATAAAATTTGGAATAGTGTGAGAGGATTAAATTTAGCGAATGAATTTTTAAAAATATTTGAAAAAAAGACAGAGTTAAATAGAAATGACCTTTCAATTGTTTCAAAAATTAAATTGTATAAAGAATGTTCTTTTTCTTCAATTACTACAAAAGCAAGTAAAGTATTTGCTTTAAATTTTGATGAATTAAATAATACTCTTACTTCAGGACAATATAGAGAAGATGGAAAAATATATATAAGTATAAATTTTTTATTATATTCAGAAATACTAGAAATTGGTGTTAATATTACATTGCCATTATTATTATCAAATATTCCAGATTCATTATACATAAATAGCAATGAATCTGTCTTATTTGATTTTGATTCTTCATGTTCTATTTCTTGTAATAACGCAAATAAATAAATATATTATTTATTATTTATATAATGAGTTATCGTCCGTTTTCAAATAATAAAATTATTTCATATGGAGATTACACAAATAAAAAAATAAATAAATGTAAACAAATTTATAAAAATCAATACGTTAATTCATCTTCTAATCTATTAAAATTAAAACAAAAATGTATTGATAATTGTTTATCATTATATCCGTGTGTAAAAGCACCTATGACGCTTATTCAAGGAAGAACTAGTTATATTTGTGATAACAATATTCCTGAGAATGATACTTGTAAAATTATAAAACAAACTTTATACCCGTATGGTTATTACTTATGTAAAAATAATGTATGTAATACTTGTGTAAACATATCTGCTGTACTAATTTAGCAGTACCAAATCAAAAAGTCAATAATTATAGTTTATTAGATTTATTTGTTCAATAAATATAATATGCCTAGAAACAATAATTTATCTTTATCTGGTTCAAAAAATGTAAATTTACATGTTCTTGTAAATTCAGAAAATATACAAGAATGTAGAATAAAACAATCACTTGAAGTTATTAAAATTAAATCTTCTATTATGAAATTAATTATTATTCCATTTATGTCAAAAAATTGGAAAGTTTTAGAAGAAAATTTGGTTTTTTTTGATAATATAAAATCTAAATTAACCAATATTATATCTCGTAATAAATGTACTGAGCTTGAAATATACCAAGATATAATTGTTGCTTTTGAAACAGCTGTTTTTTTCCATATGGAAATTATAAATTTAGAAGAAAAACTATATGGTTGTAATTCAAATATGTCAACTTTGATATTTAGAACAACAATGATTCGTTTAAAACCAGAATTAGAATTATATAACTTAGTTTTTGGTAAGCCTGATTTTAAATCTGGAGAGAAATATAAAACAGATATAGTAAATGATATTATAATATTATTAAAAATGGATAATGTTAACTTCGACCAAATTAAAAATTATATATTAAATAAATATTAATTAAATATTAATTAAATATTAATTAAATATATAATGACTACAACACAAAATATATCATTAGTTGTTCCAATAAAAATAGATTTTGCGGTGTATAGTAAGCAATTTTCTAAAGTGAATTTAAAAAATCCTTTAGACCATATAATTGAATTAGATTACGTTGATATTTCTGAATTATTATTTAAGTCAATTTTTTATCAAACAGATAATTTTTCAATTAATCCTGCTGCTTGTCTAAATAGTAATATTTTACCTTATATTAGTTTTTTAAATAGGACTTACAAAGGTGTTAAATTTTGTTTATTTGATGAAATTATTAAAAATATTGAAAATGATTTAGGTGTTAGTAGTGCTATGTTTTCACCTTGTACTAATATATCACTAAATAAAGAAATTCAATCTATTAAAAGCTTATGTGACTTAATACAAACTGGAACTATTGTCTGCTCTATGAGCTGGACTGATATTGTAAATAGTCTTAGATGTGAAACCGTAAATAATATAGCAAATGTAATATTATCATTAACAGTTGTTTTTTCAAATCCTACAGCTGGTATAAATGCTACTATGATTAAATTTAATTTTAAAACAACAGTAACTATAGAATAAATATAGTCATAAAACTTTAGTAAAATATTATAAATATAAATACTAAATTATTATATGATTGAAAATACCGATTTAGATATTTATAGTTATAATTATTTTGAATTATTACAACTATTTAAAATAAAAAATGATTTTAATAATTCAAATAAAATAATTATGGAAGAAAAATTAAAAATAATTAAAGAAAAATTAACTTCAGATTATTATTATTTTTATTTAAAAGCATATAAAATAATTATTTATATTTATATTTTATACGATAATAACATTATATTTAATAATCATAATGACCAAATAGATTTATATGTAGAAAAAATAAAAAAAATAAACTCATTTGAAAAACTTGAAATATTAGATATTTTAATTAAATTAAATATACATATTCCAAAAAATAATGAAATAACAGAGCTTAATAGTGTTGAAAACATAGGTAAACAAATTCTATATAATGATATTGCGCCACCTCAAATACAAGAACAAAAATATACTAATAAAGTTGGAAGTACTTTTTCTAATGCGGTTGCTCCTGGTTCTTTAAATTCAATCAAAAGAGTAACACATTTATTTAATTTAAATTTAAATACTTGTTTTCGTTCAAATTATTATAATAGTAATCCTTGTAATTTTCAATATATTATACCTGCTGAAATAAAAAATGTTGTATCATTGCGATTGGCTTCTATTGAAATACCAAATTCTTGGTATTTATTTTCAGCAATAAAAAGTAATAATATTTTTGAAATTGAAATAAATAATAATGGCACAATAACTAATTATGAAATTATAGTTCCTGATGGAAATTATGATAATAACACATTACAAGTTTATTTAAATAACACATATTTTTATAATTCTGGATTAACAAATGATTTATCATTTATTGAGTATTTTATAGACAATTATAGTTATAAAAGTAAATTTAAATTAACTGGAATATATCCATCAAATTTTTGCTTTACAATAAAATTTAATAAAGAGACTAATAATAATGTAATGAATACATTTGGTTGGATAATAGGTTTTCGATTAGCCACTTATAAAACAATAACAAATTATATTGAATCTGAAGGTATTTTTGATGGTGGAGGTGACCGTTATATATATGTATCAATTGATGATTATCAATATAATAATAACACATTAAATATGGTTTGTTTTGATAATAGCATAATGGAAAAAAATATTATAGCTAAAATACCTATGGTAAATGGAAAATTATCATTAATTGTAGATGATAATACGAGTCCTCTTACAAAAACTAGAAAATATAATGGTCCTGTAAATATTAGAAATTTGTTTATAAAAATATTGGATCAATATGGTGAAATTATTGATTTAAATAATATGGATTATAGTTTAACACTAGAACTTGAATTATTGTATGAAGGGTTTAATTTTAAACATATAAATAGTTAATTTATAAATATTTTTATTTATATTTATTTTTAAATATAAATAATGAACCTAAAGAAATTGATATTATAATAAACAAAAAATTAGGTGGCTCATTAGGTGGTTTAAACGTGCTGAATTTTCTAATACTAACCCTATTAAAATTTGTATTATTATTATTATATATTTTTTTATTTTTAGTAAAACTCTCTTTATTTTTAGAGGTTTGAAATAAAATTTTATTGATAGCAAATTTAACTCGGTTAAACATTATATTGTTAATTATATAATGTCAATAAGTTTAAATAGCTTTCAGATATAATATAATAAAAATAGATTGCGACCTCCTGTAAATATATATAAGATTTTTTATAAGTTTTATTTAAAACTCAGACTATAAAGTTTGCTGTTAGGAGATAATTTATAATACTTTAAAATCTTTAAATGCTTTTTTAATGAAAATGTTTATCAAGTTTATTATAACTATCTTCATTATTTATTTTACATACTCTGTGTGTATCTTTGTCATAACACCCATTACTTTTTGTACATACTGCTAAACACTCATCCATTTTTTTAATCCATTTAATACATTTTTCATTAATTACCTTGTTATTATCCATTTTAATATAAATATTTTTGTTATCGTTCATTTAATAATTATATTATTAGATTCTTATATTGTTTATAATATATATTAAATAACCAAAGACTAAATGACTTAAATATATTTATTGATGTAATGTATCAAACAAACTATCTTATATAAAGATAAATGAACAATTTAAAATCAAATAACAGATTTAGTTTTTTAGATGAAGAACAAAAATTTAGTGAACCTATTATTAAAAAAGAAAGAGAAAGAGAAAGAGAACAAGAATATGATAATAAACCAAAATATCCAGTGTGTAATCAGTTTAAAAGTTATAATAATACACCTGCTTCACAAGTAAAAAAAGATTTTCAAATAAAAGAATATGAATTTCCAGATTTGGCAAAACCAGTTAAAACTAATTTAAATAACG
>Ga0075464_10001285_pt1 | contig 11302 bp, 10 predicted proteins | sample DEB19_08_DNA_5_FD_75068 | JGI IMG/M metagenome (GOLD analysis project Ga0075464, IMG submission 75068) | Aqueous microbial communities from the Delaware River and Bay under freshwater to marine salinity gradient to study organic matter... | ecosystem: Environmental > Aquatic > Marine > Coastal ...
AAGGTAAAGGCATCAAATTTGCGCAAGGTATTGACCAGTCAGACTTTATTTATTTTTTAATGCCAGACCGTTTTAGCAATGGTGACCCAAGTAACGACCGCATTGCTGGCATGAAGGACCAAACATTAAATAGAGACTCTATTTATCATAGGCATGGTGGTGACTTGCAAGGTGTAAGCAATAATTTGGATTACTTGCAAAAAATGGGTACAACCGCACTTTGGATGACACCTGTTATTGAAAACGATATGCCAAACAGAACTGAGCATGGGTATGCATTTACGGACCATTATACTATTGAAAAAAGATTTGGTGGAGCAGCTGCTTATTTAAAATTAAGCGATGATTTGCATAAAAGAGGCATGTGTATCCATTGTGGCAGTACAAAGGTCAGAAATGTAAGGGTAATGAATGATGATGATATGAAACAGGTTACAGAGTGGGCAGAATCAGGGGTAATAGACCGTGACTGGCTATTATTGTTTGACGGTGGTGACATATGAGGATATGCATCGGCATACCGTGTTACCGAGATGTAGCCGGAGAAACACTATCTGACTATATGAGATTTGCTTATTACTGTGGAAGAAGACTGCCTGAACATGATTTCTTTTTGGCGGTCAAGACCAAGAGTGAACAATTCAGGGCAAGAAACGCCATAGTAGAATCAGCAAGACAACTGTCCTGTGACTATATGTTTTTTTTAGACGATGACCAGGTTATTGACTGGGAAGATTCCCCTGGGCCAATAGAGCGGTATGGATTGCTTGCAAAACTTATTTCACATATGGAAAATGACCCTTTGTTAGGTATAGTAGGTGCGCTTTATTATCACCGAGGAGCAGAATGCAGACCAGTCATTATGAAACATGGTACAGATGGGGGATATTACTGGTTACGGGATGACGAGGTAATTAATGGGCTTCAGGAGGTAGCTGTTACTGGCGGAGGATGTATGCTGATACGGATGTCATTATTTGACCGTGTGCAGGGGCCATATTTTGAACCTGAGTTTCAATTTGGGACAGATATACAAATATGTAAGAAGGCAGTTGAGGCAGGCTTTAAAGTAGCATGTGATACGTCTATAAAAGTTGGTCACGTTATGAACAGAAGGGAGATTGTAACTCCACAAAACAGGCACCGTATCGCACAGGAAAATGCACGGCATCATGCTGGTGGTGATGAAGGGTTGGTTAAGTCATGGCTGACAAATTCAACGCTAACTCTTTATAGAATGGATGTGGAGGAATATCTTGGGAAGACATTTAGCGAATGTATCGAAATAGCTGAACGATATAATGAACACGAAATAAATAATGCCAAAAAGAGAAATGACCTTATAGGGTATTATGCATCGAGGGGGGATAAACAGCTTGCCCGTCAACTGGTATTTCATCATAGTCAACCGATGATTACTCAGCTTGAGATGTGGCATTCGATGATAAATACGCAGGCCCCAGGATATGGGTGTGATTTCGGTTGTGGGTCAGCCCCGGTCACATTTGAATTTGTCCTCAGAGGGCATAGGATGGATTTTATCGATATTAATGGTTCGACAGCTTATGAGTTTACTAAATGGAGAGCTAAAAAGAGAGGAGTAGAAGACCTATGCGGATGGTCATGGGGCGGGCTATATGACTATATCTTTTTTCTGGATAGCATCGAACATCTGGAAAATTGGGAAGAAGTATTGGCAGAAGCAGCAAAGAGGCTAAAAACAAATGGTGGGATAATTACTAATTATTATCTTAATTATGATAATAAAAACCCTGAGCATATTTCGATGGATAAAGATGCTGTAACCAAGCATCTTATATCATTAGGCATATATCCTTTAAGTGAAATATTATGGGTTAAAAAAGACCTCGGGTTTATGGACAGAGGCAAGGAGGCTAATAATGAGCGATATTACCAGGAGAACCGTATTCTATTATCGTGATAAGAAAAAATTCTATAATGCTTCAGGCGCAGTCATTGATACAGTTGAATGTATTAAGTTTCACCCATTCTGCAGGGTATTGATAAATGGTCAACACTACATAGAACCGTGGAATGGAGTAGTGACAGGCAACTGGAAATTCCCTGATATACAGTTTGCTGACTTTGTTCCTGATAACTCATGCAATATTGTCACTAGTGTTGAGGAGATAGAGCCTGATAAATTCTCGATACTGCTTACTGGCGATCCGAATGATACCCGTTTACACGGAGGCACTCCGTATACAAAAGTAGGTAGATGAACAGTATTGAAAAAGAAGTACTCAAGCTGATAGGTGAAAACACAACCATCCCCGATGTGTTTAATGAAGTTGGTATTAAGCAGATAAGGGATTCGCTGAACGATGCCATTGCTGAACTCTGCATGGTTACAGGGTCATACAAACAGGTCTATTATCTATCTCTTGTTGCTGATCAGTTCACCTATAAGCTACAGTGGAAGACTGACTATTTCGGATATGTTCTCCACGCCTACAACAAACAGCAAAGACGACCACTTATACAGACTGACGCTATATATCTCGGTATGATGGATAAAAACTGGCTGCTGTCAAATGGCGATCCTACTCATTACTTTCATATCGGATACAATTATATCGGGGTATATCCTGTTCCTTCGGTAGGGGGAGGGGTAATTGAATTTGACAGCGTAGTTATCCCGAAACCATATACTGGTGATAATGACCTTGTAAAGGTTAGGGGTAATTACATGAGAGCCTGTGTTTACTATGCTGTATCAGAATATTATGCGAGCCGTGGTGATGCGAACAGGGCTACAGACTGGTTTAACAGGTATCTTGAAACTGCTGCGTTAGTTAAACTGAAACCTCAACAGACTGAACGATACTACAGGATGAAGGATAAATGAACTTTCTGGATATAATTGTACAGGCAAGGACGTTCTTACGCGACCCCGATGGGCTTATATGGGACTCTGATATGCTTGGTCTGTACTGGCATGAAGCGCAGACAGAAATAGCGCAAAAGACAGGGTTATTGCAACGGGCAAGGACGCTTAGATATCCTTCTCAGGCATCTATAACATATATGCATGAGTGGGAATATCAGCATACAATGGGGAACCGTATATCAACCATATGCCCGTTCAAATTGCACCACGAACATGAAGACGGTATTGTCATAATGTACTCCTGGGAGCCGGTCTACAACTCAACCAGCCAGATTGCGATAGATGATAATTACAGGATCACGCAATGGTGGGAGGCCGCCTACGGAGTAATCTCCGAACCTCCACGGGTTATCCTCAACGAGGCCTTTGAGTCCATCAAATACGCGGCCTTCGACCAGCATATGATAACTCACAAAGATGAACGTACTCTGATGCGTGGGGATGGATATTATAAGACTACCAAGGGTATGGCACAGTATTATTATTTCCCCGATGATTTCAGGCGCGAGATGGTGTTGTATCCCATACCAAAGATAACCTTTGATGACAGCAGAATTTATCCTCCAAGCGGGTTACTTGATAAAACTATCAGTCTGTATACCGGATATGCATACACGCATATGTGGGAAACCGTGTACAGGGATGTAGTGGACAGGATATTGCTTGTTTCTGGGGACTACCTGCTGTTAACCGATGGGAGCAAGTTATATGGTGTGACGCACGATAAAGAAACAAAAGACTATGACTTTACTCATTCTTATGTGTCAGAATTGATACGTTATAATTATCTCTACGACTGGGAATATGACACCCTTGAGGGGAACCCGGTAAATGCAGAAACAGACGACTACAATTACATGTACTATTTTGAGTATCCAAACACAGAAAAAGAGATACCAGGATATATTACAGGCACAAGCGATGAGGTTATAACAGAAAGCGATGCCAAACTTGACGTAGATGGACAACTATTTCTTATCTATGAATACACCCCTCAACCTGTCGAGGACTACACAAATGAATTATCAGACTGGCCTGAATATATGCTGAAGATAATTATGGCAGGTATGCTTGAACGATGCTTCTCAGCAGATACAGACGGTTTTATCCCAAGTTTACGGGACTATTGGAAAATGAGAAAAGAGATAGGGATAAGGGGTATTAAACTGTTTAAGACTATGCGTTCACGGGACAGGGACTACAGACTTGGTTTGCATGATGGTGATATGCACAGAAAGCACCCTCGGTTATCCCATCATTATCCTGCTATGTAGGGGGAGAAATGGCAGTTAAGTTTTTACCAACTGGTTCGCTCGATATAACAACAGCACCAACACTTCTCCCGGCAGAGGTAGAAAACAAGAATGCTGTTTCCGGCGCTTTAAGAAGATGCACGAATTTAAGGCTTGACGAAACAGGCAGGGCAAGGACAAGGTTTGGCTCTACCAGAGGATCAGTAGTAATATCCCCTGCCAACCTCATGCTTGAGTCGGAAGGGCATAGATACGAATTTGGTGGAGGATATATATACAGGGACGAGGTAGAGATATCCTCTGGTCTGACCAATGCCCAGTGGTCTGCTGTTATAGGCAAGTCATGGAACGAAACTGACAAAAACATATATGCTACAAATGGAGTTGACAGGGTAAGAATACAGGGGGACAAGGCTTATAACTGGGGTATTGATGCTCCATTCTCAAATGCCAGCCCTGCAAGTAAAACAGATTATGTTTGCACATATAATTGGGAGGAGGCGGTAACAAGCATAAGCGGTTCGTTCACGCAATTACAGCGATGCAATTCTATAACAGGGTGGTCAGCAAATAACCTGATACCAGGAAGCGAAACAATAACCGCAGATACGAAGGACTTCCAGGAAGCAACAGCGTCTATTAGATGCGTGTGGACATCAGCAGGTGGGCATAAAACATTCAGGTTGACGCATAATTATGGCTCAGAGCAGAACTGGAGCAGTTACACACATTTTACATTGTTTGTTAAATACGATGCTATTGCGACAAATCCAACAAAAGCATATGCTTATCTATACCTTGAGGATTCTTCTAACAATGTGCAGAAAATATATCTTGGGCCGTTAAGCAAGGACACATGGCATAACAGGGCTGTAGGTGCAAGCAGTATAACGCTTGACAAAACAAAGATACAGATAGTTGGGGTTGAAGTAGTATTCGATTATCCGCCAATACCGGGCGGTGCAACAGTTACTGTCAAGGCAGATGACATATGCGGATACTCGTCTGGCGGGTATACGGTTGCAGTATGCAGACAGTTTACGTCAACATCAGGCGAATATGAATATATACATGCATGGGAGCGTCAGACTCTCTTTAACGAAGATAGCGATGTTATAGGGCAGACAGCATATGCTTATTTGCCTCAGTGGTGGTGGGAGCTGGCAGGGACGACATCTAACCCGTGCTGGATACGATATACATATGTAAAACGCGACTCAAGCAATGTGCTTATATCTGAGAGCAACCCATCACCTCCATATCAGCTCACGGTAGGTGGCAGTACCAGAGGCATATCATTTGGGATACCGTCAGACCCGCAGGTCACTCATATACGGCTATATCGGACAAATTATAATGCCGAGTCAACAGACCACTATTATTTTGACTCTGAATGGCCTGTATCCATAAGTGCTATCGGTATACAAATAATATACGACAACGAACTTTCTATCCTTCTTGAGGATGACCACTACAGACCACCTTTGGGCAGTATCTTGGCTGGCCCTAACTTCCTTGGATATATTTTCATGGCTAAGGGTACAAGACTGTATTACTGCAAGGCAAACCAGATGGAGTATTGGCCTGGCAGCTATTATATAGACGTGGGCAGTGCCGACAGAGATATAACAGACCTTGAGTTTTGGAATGGGCAGTTATTCGCATGGAAGATAGACGAGGTATATCTTATATCAGGTACAGGGCATGGGTCATTTATGCCCGTTAAGATGAATGCTAAAACAGGGGTGAAACAGCATACAATGGCATCATCTATAAAAGGAGCGGGTATTTTTCATATTGCTCCAGATGGTGTTTATGTTTTTACAATGACATCAGACGACAAGATAACATCAAAAACTGTGAATTCTTTATTCTATGATGAAATAGTTGAGAATATAGCACCATTGGACAAGAATTATATTACCCGTGCTTTTGTTCTACAATTTCGAAACAAGGTTTGGTTTTTTTATCCTGCCCATAGTGATACTTATTGTGGCAATATCATGGTTATTGATATGGACAGTAAGAAAGTTACTCATTACAACTATGGGGTTGAATTTACAGCAGCATGTGTTGATGCAACAAATAATAGACTCTATGCATGTGACTCAAGTGGCTATATATGGCAGCTTGAGAATATATCGGCAACAGACGACAATGGTACTGCTATCGACTGGCAGATACAGAGCAAGCAATTTGCCGATCCATTGTATAAATACTTCCCACGATGGGCTAAATACGATGTAGATGTTGTTAATGGTAATGCAAACGCATATATACTGCTGAATGAGACAGTGAAACAGACGCATGGTATTACAGGGTCACGAAATACCAGAAAACGGCTAATAACTCATTGTACTGGAGACAGGCTGTCTGTGAGGTTATCAGGAAGCGGGGTTGTATCGTTTTATGGAGCGGAAGTAGAATGAATTACACAATTATCCCCATCATCAATATGGCTGACAAATGCACGGTGACGGATGAGTTTTTGCTTGCAATATGGCAACGTATGATAGATGAGGGAAAAGCAAGATGGGTGTTCTATGACGGTTCTATTACTACTGGTGATGAATGGTTATTGTTTATCAAGTCTCCTCTCAATTATCCCCTTACAGTTATGGATGACAACGGTGCAATACGGATGATAGCATGGTTGAATTGCTACGAGAATAAGTCAGCAAGGGTGCATTATTGTAACCTTGGCAAATATAACCGTGGTGTAGGTAAAGCAGTCCGTGAATACTGGTCTAACTTGCGGGATCAGGATGGCAATAGACTATTAAAGACTCTTGTTGGTATCACACCTGAGACAAACAACCTTGCAGTTAAAATGGTAAAACTGCTCGGGTTCACTGTAATTGGGACAATACCACACTTTTGCAGAATGAAATACGACGGGGATAGATTAGTAGGCGGGGTGATATCCTACTATTGCCCGAATGGAGGATAATATGGGTGTAGGCACAGGAACAGCATTACTTGGGGCTGGGGCATTAAATGCTGGAGCCAACGCATTATCAAGCGGGAAAGGTGGAGGAGGAGGTAGCGACATGGCTGAACTCCTTGCAGGTCGTCAGGCAAAGATGGCAACTAACCTGTGGAACATTACTGATCCGATGCGAAATGCTATTATCAACCAGCTCGGTGGTTTTCTTGGGCTTACAGACCCGCTTACATTAAAAACTGGCATAAGAACGGCAGGTTATAAGCCAACCCCGACAACGTTTAACTGGCAGTATGATAAATACGGCAATACCATGTTCCCTGCACAATATTCTCCTGTATTTGGCGCAGCCAGGCAGGGAATAGAAAATGCCTATTCCCAAGGGAGACAGAATATTATCGGGTCTATGCCGGCAGGTGGAGCAATGCTGGAACAGCTTGGCGGGCTTGAAAAGTCGCGGGCAACAGATTATGGCAACCTGTATGCAGGTATTGCACAGGATTTGTATAATAAAGCGTATGGGCTTGCAACAGGAGTACCCGGGCAGGCTATGGGAGGTTTGAGCGGTGCTGGTAGTACAGCATTAGGTGCAGGTCAGCAGGGCTTGATGGCTCAGCAGATGCAGAACCAGCTTGCATCAGGTAAAGGGCAGGGCATGGGTAGCTTAACTGCTATGATGCTGATGGGTCAAGATAAACCGTGGATACTTAAGAGCAATAAGTAGGAGGTTAACATGGGCGGAGCATTCGGGGCAGGATTCAGCCAGGGATTTGCACAACAGACATCAGCGATACAGCAGAGACAACAGGACGATGAACTCAAGAAGCTATTGACTGAAAAAGCAAAGATAGAAACTGATATCCTTGGGATAAAAAATGAAATAGCCAAGATGGAGCCGAATGAGGCAATATCTTATATCACTAAGAACCCTATGGTTGCCCAGATGATAGGGTTTGACCCCGTAAAGTTTTTTAAAGGGTTGCTCTATCAGGGGTTCACAGGTTATGGTGAGCCAACTCCACAACCAAAGCAACCGAACGCTGACGGCAACCTTGTAGAAGACCCGAATGCGCCTGCGTTTCAGCAACCAACGTTTCCCGGTCACCTTACAGGGACAACAATGCCGAATGTTGGCGGAATAAACCCACGGATGGTAGTAGAACATGATATTTATGGCAGACCATACACAGGGGTCAGATCATATGAAGAAAGGCGGATAGAAGACGGTAAAGAAGTTATACAACAGAAGGATGCTTTTGGTAACCCTATTGGGCAACCAGTGATAAGACCGATAAAAGGTGAATGGAGAAAGACGAATATACCTGGTGTAGAGCAATTTGTTGATGAATACGGGAATGCTACAGGGAATATAAGACAGGCTGGGCAGGAATATGAAATAAAGATGAGAGTAAACCCCGATAGGTCTGAAACACCTGTTTATATCCCAAAGCAACCTGGAGGGGGTATGGGCATCCCTTCGCAAGCACTATCACCAGGTACAGGACAATTTAACCTTGACATGACCAGCCCTACTATCGGGGATGACCTGATAAAAATGGGAACCATGATAAAGAAAAAAGGAGTAGGAGGGTTACCAGGTTTAGGCGGTGGTCTGGGCGCACCGGGTGGAGCATTAAAACCTCCTGAACGTTCGATGTATCTCAAGAATGAAGACCTGCAGAAATATATTAACGTAGAAACAGGTGAGCGACCAAAAGGTAACTGGACTGAAGAGATGCTGGATGCGAGCAAATACATAAGAGAACCTGAGAAGAAACTTGGTACAGAGGATGCAGCCAAACTATCTAATGCTATTGTGGCAATGGAGAACCTACCTAAGGTAAAGGAAAGGTTATTCCCAAATGGACAGCTTGATACTGACTTTGCCAAGAAACTATGGCTATGGTACAAGTCCCCAGAGGCTATGGCAAATAGTGAAGTAGCGCCTTACGGGAAGATATTAAAACAAGCAGGTGAGGCACAGATAAGGCTTGAGTCTGGCGCCCAAATCCCTGAAAGCGAAGTAAAAAGGTTACAGGAAAGGTATAACAACCAGCTATTCAGTTCACCAGAAGCAGTTGCAACAGGTTTTGATATGTTATCTAATGGGATAGGGAGCATTGTAGAAATTGCAGACCCTACTGGATATTATAGAGCAATATCGAAGAAAAGTAGAAAGGAGATAGAGCCACAAAAACCGACATTACAAATGAAAGGAAATGGTAAAGTCATTGATGAAGCTACAGCAAGGAAATATTTAAATGCTTATGGTGGGGACAAAAATAAAGCAAGAGAAGCTGCAAAAAAGGATGGTTGGAAGGTGCAATAATGGCTGATATTTTTGACCGAATAGCAGAACAACAACAGGGTGATGTATTTGATAAAATATCACAACAATCATCCCTCGGTACTACACCGCCAAAATTAGGTTTTTGGAGCAGTCTTGCTAAAGCAGGAACATCATCATTACCTGCAATAGGTGGTGTTGTGGGTGGTGTTGTGGGTGCGCCATTAGGACTGCCCGGGGTTGTTGGAGGTACTGCTGGAGGAGCAGGTATAGGAGCATCGTTGCAAAAAGTGATAGAACAAACAACTGGCTTATCTGAACCAGAACCAACAGGGCAACAATTTGCAGATATTGGAATGGATATTCTCTACGGAGGGTTATCTCCTGCTGGAGGTCAGGTAGGTGCAAAAACAGCTCTCGGAGTATTAGGTAATAAGTTATCCCCTACAATGCAGAAAGTTAATGTAATTGCCAAGGAAGCGGGGATCGCTCCTTCCATATCAATGCTTAGACCGGAAAGCAAGACAGCTTCACTTTACGATGCTCTTATCGGTAAATTACCATTAGCAAACTTATTACAACGGAGTAGTTTAAGCAAGACTATTGCTAAAACTGGTGAATATGCCAAGGATGTTAGCAGTGAATTATTTGAAACATCAATAAAGGCATCGAAAGCCAAACAGGGGCAATTATATCAACAGGCCATAGATATGTTGCCAGAACGAATATCAATGCCAAATACAATAAAGTATATCCAGAACTTGTTGAAACCTGGTAATGTAAGTGACTTAGTAACTTCTATTAAAAATAACCAGGAACTTGCCAATTTAAGCCCTGAAGTGATGGAAGACATTATTAAGACTGCTGTTAAAAACTTTAAGCCAACTGCATTAAACAAATCAGCAGTGGCTACACTGAATGGTTTTTTACAGTCTGTTGATGAGGCAGGAACAGTATCACGGGAGATGCTCGGTACACTTAAGGCTAATCTTGGATCGTCAAAGGTAGGAAAGGTTATACAGAAAGAGCTGAACAGAATTATGAGGTCTGAAATGCCAGAAGAAGCTGCTAAATTATGGCAACAGGCAGACGAAGCATATGCTTATTTAAGCAAATTAAAACCTATAGAAGATATATTTAAAGCATCATTTTCTACCAAAAAGGGGTTTAATGAATTTAACCCAGCAAATTATATAAAAAGATATGAGCAAGCAATATCTGATGATATCATCCCAGCTACATTTAGATCGGCTATGGATAAATTGAAAGTACTGGCAGAATTGAGTACAGAAAGTGCGAAAAGAAAAGCAGAATTTAGCATGGGGATGGAAATATTTGGCAACCTTTTAGGGGTAACAGGTCTTGCAAGTTATGCTTATTTAGGTGACAAATACCCAGCTCTTGCTATGGCTGGTTCTGCTTTAATGCTTGCAAGGAGTTCAACAGCAAAAAGAGGCATCATCAGAAGGTTGGCTACATCAGGTGTAGTATCGAAAGAGATGAGCATGTTTCTCGGAGATGTGGCAGGCAAATATGGGACGATACAACTATCTGACTAATGAAAAGTAACAATAGCCAGATAGTATATTAAACATAAAATGCATATGAAGGCTATGAAGCTCATATCAGTATATATAGCACAAATATGGAGTTTGTCAAATGCCTGATCGTATCTATAACGTTCAAACTAATGACCCGCAGGAACTCAATATGGTGTTAGCTCAGCTTACCGACCATATATCCAAAATAGACGGCACGGTATCAGAAGCAATTGAGGATATAAAGAAAGAGTTTACTGCTACCCTAATAACAGACAACCAACCAGAACCTAGTTTTACGGAAAAACAACAGCAATGAAAAAAATATTAATAGCTATAGCGTGCGTTTATTGCACAAGTGCAATTGCG
>Ga0075464_10001286_pt1 | contig 11296 bp, 13 predicted proteins | sample DEB19_08_DNA_5_FD_75068 | JGI IMG/M metagenome (GOLD analysis project Ga0075464, IMG submission 75068) | Aqueous microbial communities from the Delaware River and Bay under freshwater to marine salinity gradient to study organic matter... | ecosystem: Environmental > Aquatic > Marine > Coastal ...
CCGGCCCGCTACAAATTCACACCCAATGAGGAGTACGCGCTCTTCACAGAATTCAAAACCCACGGCGGCTTGGCCGTCGAAGTCGTGACCGGCAGCCACACTGTTCAAGAGGCCGTGAAGTACGCTGAAACCGCCCTCGAGCATGGTTTGGCCGCCTCACGCGGCAGTGACTTTCACAGCCCTGACGAAAGCCGCATTGACCTCGGCACCCTGCCCTTTTTACCCGGCCAACTGACCCCCGTCTGGACACTGCTGGAAGACCGCATCCAGTGAGACGCGCCCCTTCGGCCGTTTGGGGGATTGCGCTCGTCATCGCTGCGGTGGCCTGTTTTGCCACCTTAGACACCACCACCAAAATCGTCAGCGCTGGCGTGCCCTTGTTGATGGCACTGTGGTTTCGTTATTTTTTTCAAGCCGTCGTCACCACCGCCGTGGTCTTGCCAACCCGCGGTTGGCGCTCTTTGCGAACGGCTCACCCGAAGTTCCAACTGTTGCGTGGACTGCTGCTGCTGAGCAGCAGCTTGTTTGCCTTTTTGAGCCTCAAGCACATGCCGGTGGCCGAGTTCACCTCGATCGTTGGCATCGTTCCTTTGGCGATCACCCTGCTGGCCGCCACGGCGCTGGGAGAAACTGTCTCTAGGTTGCGCTGGTCGCTCATCGTCGGCGGCTTTCTGGGCACACTCATCATCATTCGGCCTGGCAGTGACAACTTTGGCTGGGCGGCACTTTTCCCGCTGATCGTCGTGGTCACTAATTCTTGGTTTCAAGTGCTCACCAGCAAACTGGCCCGCACCGAAGACCCGATCACCATGCATTTTTATACCGGCTGGGTCGGTACGCTGATCGCCTCGCTGGCGCTGCCCTTTGTCTGGACCTCACTGCCTTCGTGGTGGCTGTGGGGCGGCCTGATGTTGATGGGACTGGCCGCCACAGCCGGCCACTTTTTACTGATCTTGGCCTACACCCGCACCACCGCCGCCACACTGACGCCGTTTTTCTATGCCCAGATCGGCTTCGCCATGCTGGGCGGCTGGCTGGCTTTCTCTCATGTGCCCGATGGCTGGTCACTGATCGGTATTGGCATGATCGCTTTGTGCGGCGCACTGGGCGCTTGGTTGACAGCGCGCGAGAGCCAAACCCTGAAACAGGTCAAACTGCAACCCGTCGAATCCTGAGCTGAGCCTCCGAGCTGAGCCGTTTTCGCCTGAGACAATCACCCCATGGCCCAACATTTTGAAGTGCATCCCGACAACCCTCAACCGCGTCTTTTAAAGCAAGCTGTCGCGCTGCTGGCGCGCGGCGGTGTGGCCGCTGTGCCGACCGACTCCAGCTACGCACTGGTCTGTCATCTAGATGACAAAGCCGCCGCTGATAGCCTGCGCCGTATTCGCGGTGTTGACGACAAGCACCACCTGACGATTCTGTGCCGCGACCTCAGCGAGCTGGCCAATTACGCGCGCGTCGACAACAAACAGTTCAGGCTCATCAAGGCGGCCACACCCGGCCCCTACACCTTCATTCTGGAAGCCAGCAAAGAAGTGCCGCGCCGGCTCAGCCACCCGTCGCGCAAAACCATCGGTCTGCGGGTACCCGACCACAAAACCTTGCAAGCCCTGCTTGAGTTGCACGGCTCGCCACTGCTGGCGACAACCTTGATTCCCCGCGGCGAGACTGAGCCGCTGAATGACGCCGAAGAGATCAGGCGCCAGTTTGAGCATGAACTCGCCGCCGTGGTCGACGCGGGTGCCTGTCCTCTCGAAGCCACCACCGTGATTGATTTGACCGGCATGAGTGACGGCGGTGAAGCTGTCATCGTGCGCCAAGGCCGTGGCGATTTGGCCGTGCTCGGTCTGTGAACCCGCCAGCGTCTGAGACAATCTGCGCATGGACTTTGCCAACCTTATTCAGACTATCGCGATCTACGCTATTCCAGTGGTTTTCGCCATCACCGTGCACGAAGCGGCCCATGGCTTTGTGGCCCGCTACTTTGGTGACAACACAGCTTGGTCAATGGGGCGGGTGACGCTCAACCCGTTCAAACACATTGACCCGATCGGCACCATCGTCATGCCGCTGGTGCTTTATATCGCCACATCCGGTACCTTTTTGTTCGGCTACGCCAAGCCGGTGCCGGTACAGTTTGGCAACTTGCGCAAGCCCAAGCAGCACATGGTCTGGGTGGCGCTGGCAGGTCCGGGCGCTAACTTTATTCAGGCCTTGCTGTGGGGTGCTTTGTTCTACTTCGCAGCGGCCGCAGGTATTTCCGAGCGCTTTGTACTGGAAATGTGCCGCGCCGGCATGCTGGTCAACGTGGTCATGTGTGTCTTTAATTTGTTCCCGCTGCCGCCGCTCGACGGTGGCCGCATTCTGGTCGGCCTGCTGCCTTGGCGACAAGCCATGATGGTGTCACGTGTTGAGCCTTGGGGATTTTTCATCGTCATGGGCTTGGTGCTGACCGGCGTGATCAGCTCGTTCTGGATGCAGCCGCTGATGGCCTTGACCTACGAGGCGCTGCAAACGATGTTGTCGCCACTGGCGTTTTTGCTGCGCTGAACGCTGCAGTCCAAGCCCTCACATCCCTCTTTTTTGCAATCCCTGCAACTTTTGAAGTCTGATTTTCCATGAGCCCACTGCGCGTCCTGACCGGCATCACCACTTCGGGCACGCCCCATCTGGGCAACTACGTGGGCGCCATTCGCCCGGCCGTCAGGGCCAGTCTGGCACCTGGCGCCGAGAGTTTTTACTTTCTGGCCGACTACCACGCTCTGATCAAAGTGGGCGAGCCTGCACGCATCCAGCGCTCCACGTTGGAGATCGCCGCCACTTGGCTGGCTGCAGGGCTGGACCCGGAGCGTGTCACGTTTTATCGCCAATCCGACATTCCTGAAATCCCCGAACTTTGCTGGCTGCTGACCTGCGTCACTGGCAAGGGTGTGCTGAACCGTGCCCACGCCTACAAAGCCTCAGTCGACAAAAACACAGCCAGCGGCCAAGACGCAGACACGGATGTCACGGCTGGCCTCTTCATGTACCCCGTGCTGATGGCCGCGGATATATTGCTGTTCAAGGCGCACAAGGTGCCGGTCGGGCGCGATCAAATTCAGCACATTGAAATGGCCCGCGACATCGCCCAGAGCTTCAACCATTTGTATGGCGAGCACCTGGTCTTGCCTGAAGCAGCGATCGAAGCCTCGGTGGCGACTTTGCCCGGGCTGGACGGTCGCAAGATGAGCAAGAGCTACGACAACACGATTGCGCTGTTTGCGCCGCGTGAGCAATTGCGCAAGCAAATCGCCGGCATCGTCACCGACTCCAAAGCCCCGGGCGAGGCCAAGACCTGCGAAGGCTCGGCCCTGTTTGAAATTTTCCAAGCCTTCGCCAGCACTGAAGAAACCACCGCCCTGCGCAAGGCTTATGCCGACGGCATTGCTTGGGGTGATGCCAAGCAAATGCTGTTTGAGCGCATCGACCGCGAAGTCGCGCCTATGCGTGAAAGCTACGAAGCATTGATCAACGACCCCAGCAAGCTGGAAGACATCTTGCAAGCCGGCGCGCTCAAGGCGCGGCGTCTGGCTTCGCCCTTCATGGCCACGCTGCGCCAAAGTGTGGGCCTGCGCAATCTGCGCAGCAGCACCGAAACACCCAGCGCCAAGCCGGCAAAAGCGGCCTTGCCGACGCTCAAGCAATACCGCGAAAAAGACGGCCTTTTCTACTTCAAACTGGTGGATGCGCGAGGACGTCTGCTGCTGCAAAGTTTGAGCTTTGAATCGCCACGTGAAGCGGCTGCGGCTATCGCACAACTGAAAACGAACGGATTAGAAGCTTTGGCAGAACTCAAGCACAAGCTAGAGCCACTCGATGGCGTGAGCGTGGAACAACTGATAACAGCGCTGATGCAAACGGACTAATCGCAAATATATATTAGCCAAATAGTTAAAAATTATCTGAAAAAACAGCAAATGTAAGTACTTCCACTTTTTTCTTTAAAAGTCAACTGCTAAAATTCATTCTTAATTTTCATCCGGTTACAAACAAATCCGAATAAATTCCTATGACAACTGAACCACTTAAGCCCGTGAGCATTTTTGTTGTAGATGACCATCCCCTTATGCGGGAAGCCGTCGTCATGCTGATTCGTCGCCTCAACAGCAAAGCCAATATTGTTGAGCTCGATCGCGTTGCCGCCGTCACGCCTGCCATCGAAAAGCATGGCATGCCAGAACTCATTTGCTTAGACCTGAAGCTGCCAGACACACACGGCGTATCCGGCGTGCGAGAACTCAAACTGCACTACCCAGACGTGCCACTGGTTGTGCTGTCAGCCGCACCCGCCCTTGATTACGAGGACCTCTCGATAGAAGCTGGCGCTGACGCCTATATTCAGAAGTCAGCCGGTGCCACTGAAATCACAAATTCACTGCGCTTATTTTTAGTTGATGACCCAGACGCTGAAGCTGGTTCTGTACCTGAAAAGCTCTCGAAGCGACAAAAACAGTTGCTGGTGATGCTAGATCGAGGCCTGAGCAACCGCGATATTGCCGAAGAACTGCAGATCAGTGAGCACACCGTCAAAGTGCACCTGTGGCGCCTGTTCCGCAGGCTCAACGTGAAAAGCCGATCGCAAGCCAGTCACTTGGCTCGCACCAAAGGTTTGCTTTAAAACAAAACCTCCGGTCATCAAAAAACCCCGTCCTGCGACTGCAGCGACGGGGTTTTTCGTTGGGCTGAACACAAAGCAGCACTTAAAACACAGCCACCTCAATTGAAACAAAAAAATACAAACTCCTGACCACGTCAGATGGACTGTCCATGAACGAAGTTGTGACCAGCGCGAAGCCTGCTGGACCCGTCTCAACTGGACATCAGGCCCGCTGGCCGGCACTGAAAATCTGAGTGCTTCGGCCCATGCGGCGCTGGCAACAGTCGGCGACAGCTACATCTGCTAACCAAAGACATGGGCAACGCCATTGACAGAGAAATTGCATCTCCAGATGATCAAAACACAAATATAAAAGTTTTTAATGCTTTTAAATATTTGGGTTTTTCCACTTGGCCCCCGATTTTTCATTGGAAGGTTTGTATGAAAACATTTCTCACCACTTTGGCATGCAACCGTCATCTGAGCCGTTTTAGCAAACGCCAGCAAGGCGTCACGATGATTGAATACGCGTTGATTGCCGCGCTCATCGCGGTCGTGTTGGTGGTTGTACTGACCGCGCTGGGTGTCGAGCTCGGCGTCACCTTCACCAAAATCAAAGACACACTGACGAACGCTAATAAATGAGTCGGGTGGCTCGAAAAACAGCTCAGGCTGATTCAATTGAAACCCTCCGCTCTGATTTCAATGGCTCTGCTGATCGGGGCGGTGGCTGTCTTTTTGGTGGCGCGTTGGGTCGGTGTGGGCGGTTCGACCAAAGCCGGGCCGCGCGTGGTGGTCGCGGCCAGCATGGTGGACGCGGGTCTGCCCCTCGCTGCCAACAACCTTCGGGTCTTGTCATGGCCTAGCCAAACCGCACCGCAGGGTGGCTTTGACAGTCCGGAAAAAGTCATCGGCCGCGTGACCCGTCAGCCATTGGTACCGGGCGAGCCGATTCTTGAATCACGGCTGGCTCCTATCGACGTCAAGGGCGGACTGTCTGCCACGCTGGAGACAGGCAAGCGCGCCATCACGGTGCGCGTCAACGATGTGATCGGTGTGGCCGGTTTTGCATTGCCCGGCAGTTACGTCGATGTGCTGGTGAGCGCGCATGACGCACGCAACGAACCTTTTTCAAAGATCGTGCTGGACCGTGTGAAGGTCTTGGCGGTGGCGCAAGAAACCGCTGCCGACCCAGCCAAACCCAAAGTGGTCAACGCCGTGACCTTGGAGCTGACACCTGCAGAATCGGAGCGGCTTGATTTGGCTCGGAGCGTGGGCAGCTTGTCGCTAGCGCTGCGCAACGAACTGGACCGAGCGCAACTGACATCAGTCGGCACACGGCTGGAAGACCTGATGCACGAAGTCGCTCGGTCTGCCAATACAAGCCCGGACGCTTCAGCGTCCAAGTCGAACCCTGTCGCAGCGAGAACTGCGCCAGCCACCAGACAAGCTCCCAGCGGCGTTGAAGAATATCGCGGGATTCAGCGCGGCATCGGAGGTGAACTTTGACGCTGATGACGCGCACTGCCATGACCGCAGTTGTGGCCGCAGCTCTGGCCGCTGCGCTGGTCATGAATGCGGCCAACGCTGAGCCACCACGGACACCCGTCGCGGCGCAGAGTCAGTGGCCGCAGACCATGAATGCAGTGGTCGGCCACGTGGTCGTCATGACGCTACCGGAAGCGATCAGCCGCGTGGTGGTCGGCGATCCCAAGGTCGCGGATTACCGGCTCATCTCACGCACGGAGTTGTATGTCTTAGGAAAATCTGTCGGCACCACCAACTTCCTGCTGTGGCCTCAGAGTGGGCCGCCGGTCTCGCTCATCGTGAAGGTAGGCGCCGATCTGGACCCTTTGTCAGAGTCCCTGAAATCGGCGCTCCCACATGAGCAGGACATTGAACTCAAGATGGCCTCCGGATCGGTGGTGCTGAGCGGCAGCGTGGCAGACGTTGGCGCGGCTGACGCGGCGCTACAACTGGCCCAAGCCTACACGCGGCAGTTGAACCGCTACCTCGCCAGCGGCGGCGGTGGACTGTCGCCGGGCGGCGCAAGCACGGGCTCGGGAAGTGCCAGCAGCCAGTCGCAGGTCGTCAACCTGCTGCGCATTCGTGACGCGCAACAGGTGATGCTCGACGTGCGGATTGCCGAGGTGTCCAAGTCACTGCTGGATAAGCTGGGTTTGCAAGTGACTGCCAATGGTGGCGACATTCGCTTTGCGTCCACCTTCTTAGGCGGTGGCGGCGCTACGGCCGCACTTCTGTTCAGCAACGGCAATGGCATCCGGCTCGAAGCCGAAAAGCAAGATGGTTTGGTGCGCATTTTGGCCGAGCCCACCATCGTCGCCATGAGCGGGCAGGAAGGCAGCTTTTTGGTCGGTGGCAAGGTCTACATTCCGATCACCCAATCGGTCGGCACCGGCGGCACCGCCGTGACGCTGCAAGAACGTGAATTCGGCGTCGGGCTCAAGTTTGTTCCGACGGTCTTGGACAGTGGCCGCATCAGCCTGAAAGTGGCGCCTGAAGTGTCCGAAATATCCAAAGAATCGGTGAGCACGAGCAGCCCCAGCGGCACCACGCTGCTGCCGGCCTTCACCACGCGCCGGGTCTCGACCACCGTACAGCTCTTGGACGGGCAGAGTCTGGTCATCGGCGGTCTGGTCCGCAACAGCACCACCGCCAACCGGAACGCTTTCCCGATCCTGGGTGAGATACCCATTTTGGGTGCGCTGTTTCGCAGCAACCAGTTTGTGGCGGACCTGACGGAGCTGGTGGTCGTGGTGCGCGCACGCTTGGTGCAAGCCACTGAATCAGCACCGAGCTTGCCGACAGATTCGGTGCTGCCGCCCACACGGCGTGAGTTTTTCCTCGAAAACCGTCTGCAGGGCGCCAAACCAGCGCCGGCATCATCAGCAGGAGAAGGCCATGCCAACCCTTGAAGCTTGGCCTCCTTGTGCCTGGAAAATCAACGGTATGACGGTTTTGACAGGGTGCGTCCTGCTCTGCCTGTCAGGCTGCACACCCGCATTGATCGATCAGCAAGACCACGGCCTGTCTGTCAAACAAGCGCTAGAAGCACAGCGCCTGCGAACGTTACCGCGCAACGCACCGAATGCACCGCCGCCACCTGCCGCCAGCGAACTGAAACCGGCCTATGACCGGTATTTGGTTCCGCCAGCGTCCTCCAGCTTCACACCACAACTGCCATGACAGTACAACCCAGCGCTCCGGTGCGCGGGGCTCAACAGCAACGCGGAGTGTTTGCCGTGGCCACTGCATTAGCGATGGTGGTGATGCTGGGTTTTGTCGGCTTGGCCATCGACGCCAGCCGCCTGCAACTGGTGCAGGCCGAACTGCAAAACGCGGCGGATGCCTGCGCCTTGGCCGCCGTTTTAGAGCTCAATGGTTTGTCTGATGCACCCAGCCGCGGTGCCTTGGCAGGACAGTTTGTGGGCGGCGCGAACAACCGGCGCAACTTCCAGGCAGAGTGGGTCGGCGTCGACCATGTCAGCCCGACGTTCAGCACGACCTTGGGCGGCAGCTACCAAGCGGCGGGCGCTGGCGCAGCAGCCGCTTCACGCTTTGCCCGTTGTGCCGCCACACAATCCAGCCTGAGCCATTTCTTCATGGGTTTGTTGGGCATAGGTTCATCGAATTTGGTTGCCACGGCGACCGCTACCGTGATGCCGTCCCAGAGCGTTTGCGCCATACCGATGGCGATGTGCCAAGGTGCGGGCGCGAATGCTCAGACCTTCGGTTACACGATCGGCGACAAGATCACCCTCGGGTCTTCGCAATCCAGTGGCTTCTTCACATGGGCCAATGTGCTGGGCACCGACACTTCAGGTGCGCTTGCGGCCTACGGGGAGGCCTTCATTGGCTTTGGCAATTGCGCGGTCTCCACCGCTGCCAACCGGTGCATCGGGATCAAGACCGGCGTGGTCACCACCTTGGAGGATGGCTGGAACTCCCGCTTTGGGGTTTACAAACAGGGGGGCAGCGGGCTCAGCCCTAGCGTGGCCATTCCCGACCTCACCGGTTACGGCTATCGCCCGCCCCCCGTGGGGGGTGCTTACAGTGACTACATGCAAAACCGCGCACCCAGCCGGCAGCCTTTCCAAGGCAGCATCCCCAGCTACACAACACCCGCCAATGTGCACACGCAGTACGGCGCATCATCTCGCCGACTGGTCGCCATGCCGGTGGTGGCCTGCAGCAGTTCAGCTTGCGGAACAGGAGCCAAACCGATTTTGGGATGGGCTTGTGCGCTGATGCTCAGCCCCAAATCATCCCCACAAAATGCAGAAGTCGAATTCAGAGGCAACGCTGTTGACCCACTCTCCGGCTGCAGAACGGCCGGACTCCCAGGCGGGACAGACGCCATCGGTCCGCTGGTACCCGTGTTGGTGCAATGATGCGACAAGGTCAACGCTCTGAGTTGAATCAACGCTCTCAAAGCGGTGGTTCGGTGTTGGTCGAACTGGCTCTGTTGCTGCCTATTTTGCTGTTTTTGACGCTGGCATCGGTGGAATTTTCGCAAGCTATAGCGGCCTACAAAGTGATCGTCAACCAGGTCCGCAGCGCCGCCCGTTACCTGTCCACCGAAGCACCTGGCACCGGCCACACAGAAGCCACATGCCTGCTCACCAACGGCAACCCCAGCAGCGCCAAACCCTGCACCGGCAGTGTCTTGTTGCCGGGTTTTTCTGCCCCTGACTTCAACGTGACCGTGGCCGATGCCCTCAACGCACCGGCCACCCACAGCGCGCAACGGACATCGGCCGATCTCACCGTCACCAGCGCCACCACCATCAACTTGGTGACCGTCACGGCTTCTGGCTACCAGCACCCGCTGTACTTTGCCGGCTTTTTATCTGGCGTGGTGGGCAACGCAACAACCCTGACTTTCGGGCCGATCAGCATGACCATGAGGCAGATCAACTGATGCGCACGTCAATTCGCCAACAGTCCGGCTCGGCCTTGGTCGAGTTTGCCTTGTCCTTGGCTGTTTATTTCATGGCCATGATTGGCGTGATCGAGTTCGCCCGCTTCATGCTGGTCATGAATACCGCGGTCGAAGCCTCGCGCCTGGCCAGCCGCTTGGCCAGCGTGTGTGACACCGGCCCGGTTCAGCAGGCAAGGATCAGGACACGGGTGCAGTATTTTGTAGAGGCTTCGGGCCAGATCGTGTTGGGCACGCGCAGCGACTGGCTGGTGTTCACCTACTCGCCGGCCAACTGCACACAAGCCAATTGCACGCTGGTTGAAGCCAGCCTGAACAACCTGCAAGCTCAGTTGCTGATTCCGGTGTCCGCCATCACCCTGCCGCTGCCGGCCTATCGCAGCGCTCAAGTTCGGGAGGCCATGAGCAACGTCATTGCCGGCGAGATGAACAGCGACTGCAGTTGAACACCATGCACATCGTTTTTTACTCAAGCCCGGCGGGGTCCATGCCAGCAGCTACTTTTGAGCCGCAAGATCAGGTCACCCGCTTGCAAGGCTCGCTGGCCGACCTACAGACACGCGTGGTCGCGAGCCAACCCGATCTGCTGGTGTTGGAAGGGTTTGAACAAAACGATGAATTGCTCGAAAAAATGGAAGCACTTTGTACGGCGCTGCCGCGTGCAGCTGTTTTACTGGTTTGCGCCAATCCCGAATCAGGTTTTCTGCTGCGTGCCATGCGAGCCGGCGTTAGAGAAGTGATTTCTTCAGACGCTCCTGACGCCATCAAGGCAGCGGTGGCACGCGCTGAGGCCCGCTTTCTCAGCGCTCCGCAGGCAGGCCAGAAAATCAACCGGTGCATCGGCGTCATGCCCGCCAAGGGCGGTGACGGTGCCAGCTGCCTAGTTGCGAACCTGGCCGCAGAATTAAGCCAAACCACGAACTTGCGGGTCTTGCTGATCGACCTGTCTTTGCCGTTTGGCGATGTCGAGTTGTTTCTGACGCGCGAGACTGCGGCGCACAATTTGGCCGATTTTTCTGACGAAATAGAACGACTGGATGGGGCGCTGCTGGAAGGCATGACACACCACATTGCCACCAACTTCCATTTGATCCCGTCACCGCAAACGATTGATCAGCTGTTGCACATCACACCCGGCTATGTCCATCGGCTGATCAGCATCGCCATACCGCATTACGACTATGTGCTGCTGGACTTGCAGTTGGACACGATCAGTCTGAGCGTGCTGGAACTGTTAGACCAACTGGTGGTGGTGACGACGATGAACGTGCCCTCGGTGCGACACGCCAGCCAACTCATCCGCATGTGGGAAAGCCTTGGCTATCCCGCGGCCAAGCTGTCCGTGGTCGTCAATGCCTTCCACAGCAAATCTATCGTGCGTATCGCTGATTTCGAAAAGACCGTTGGACTTCGGGTCAGCCGTGTTTTGCCACTGGAAACTGACGGCGTTGAATCATCGCTGCTGAAAGGGACCGCAGCAGTTCGGCTCAAACCGAAATCTGATTTTTCCAGGACCATCAACGCGTGGGCGGCAGAACTGACAGGGCAGACGCCAACTGAGAAATCCATATGGCAACACTTCGGGATCAAATAGCCGCCTGGACCAAGGGCGAGGCGTTCAAGCCAGAGGCCCAGCACGCGCCAGAACCAGTCAGTCCGTTGGCAACAACACCCACGCAGGCGCCCTTGCCGACGAC
>Ga0075464_10001287_pt1 | contig 11291 bp, 9 predicted proteins | sample DEB19_08_DNA_5_FD_75068 | JGI IMG/M metagenome (GOLD analysis project Ga0075464, IMG submission 75068) | Aqueous microbial communities from the Delaware River and Bay under freshwater to marine salinity gradient to study organic matter... | ecosystem: Environmental > Aquatic > Marine > Coastal ...
ACTCATCACCTCGGGATTCGAATCAATGGGTCTGACACCAGGCACCAGCTCTCGGGTGAAGCACGCATGCAAACTTGCAAACATCTGTTGCTTTGATTCACTCAAATCCAAATCTGTAAACAAACGCCAAACTGCGATCGAACCTTTGACGATCCAAGGATGACGCAATTGGCTCCACCACCCCATCCACCGCGTGAGTGTGATGCGCGGAATTCGGTTCGTCAGCAGGAAATTAAGGTCTTCCTGAAACGCCAAATTTTGAAATATTTTCTGAATCTTCATCGTCTTGTCACTTAAATTGAATAAAAAGGAGGATCGCTTACACGAGGAAATCAGCTGTGAACACCACATGGATCGGTTTGGGCGCTTTGGCAACGTTGGCGCCCTCTTTGTATCGACGCATTCAACTGTCACGCGCCAAGCACCCATCGCTTGCCGGGCATTCTCTGATGGCCAAACGCTTAGCGCGTCTGTTGCCTGGCTACCATTTTGACGACAAAGAGTTCTTTAAATGTGACAACGCGCCATTTGAAATTCAAAATCTTCGAAGAAATGCATTTTTTAAAATCTCAGAAGTTCTTCAGGCACGTCACCCCTTGAGCATTCAAGCCACGGCCGCCGCGAGAGAAAACATCTCAGACATGCAATTCATCACGGCTTATCGCGTGCCTTTTCAATTCAGCCCCTTCGTACAAGCACACCTCAAGGTCGGTTCGTTCCTGCAATCAGCCGAAGGTGTGTGCGTAACCGACCTAGATGGCCAGTCCTTCTACGACCTGACCGGCTCGTATGGCGTCAATGTATTTGGTGTGGATTTTTACAAAAAAACCATGTCCGAAGGCATGGCGAAAACGCAAGCTTTGGGGCCTGTTCTCGGCTCGTACCACCCCTGTGTCGCCAGCAATGCTGAACGACTGAAGAAGATTTCCGGCATGGATGAAGTCTCTTTCCACATGTCTGGCACCGAAGCCGTGATGCAGGCCGTTCGCTTAGCCCGATATCACACCAAACGTAAAAATGTAGTTCGCTTCTGTGGGGCTTACCACGGCTGGTGGGAAGACGTTCAGCCAGGCCCAGGCAACCCCATGCCACCGCGTGAAACCTACACGCTGAGCGATATGAGCGAACGAAGCCTTGGGGTCTTACGCACCAGAAAAGACATCGCCTGTGTGCTGGTCAACCCGCTCCAAGCCCTTCACCCCAACAGCAATGCCCACGGCGACTCGACCTTGGTCGACAGCAGTCGCAGAGCCGCTTATGACCGCCAAGCCTATACCGAGTGGTTGCACAAGCTACGTCAGGTCTGCACGGAACGCGGCATTGTGTTAATTTTTGATGAGGTATTTTTGGGCTTTCGACTCGCCGAAGGGGGCGCGCAAGCCTATTTCGGCGTGCAGGCCGACATGGTGACCTACGGTAAGACGCTGGGCGGTGGATTCCCAGTGGGCGTGGTGTGCGGCAAAAAAGAATGGATGCATCGCTTTCATCCCGATCGTCCTGCGGACATTTGTTTTGCAAGGGGCACCTTCAACGCACATCCGGTAGTGATGGGTGCCATGTCAGCCTTCTTGGATCAAATTGAAACGCCAGAAATTCAAGCCATGTATGAAGGTTTGGATGAACGCTGGAATGCTCGCGTTCAATACTTCAACGGTGCGATGCAGTCCCACGACATCCCATTGCAGGCGGCAAATATGTCCAGTGTCTGGACCCTCTTCTACACCCAACCAAGCCGGTTCAACTGGATGCTGCAGTACTACCTGAGAGTGCATGGCTTGGCGCTGAGCTGGGTCGGAACCGGACGGTTGATCTTCAGCCTCAACTACAGCGATGCTGACTTTGAAGCTGTGGTGCAACGGTTCATCCTCGCTGCGACGCAAATGAAGAATGATGGTTGGTGGTGGGAATCAGCCGAGTTAACAAATAAGAACATTCGACGAAGCATCTTGAAAGAAACCCTGTTTCGATAAAACAAAGGGCGCTCAGGTCTTCGACCTGAGCGCCCTTCATGACACCCTCTGTTGTTAGTGGCTTGCGTTCAAGAAGTCTTGATCAAAGCGCTGACCACGCATCAACTGCAGTGGTGCTTTGTGATACAGATAGACGTCATGGAATGGGTCGGTCAAAATCTTCGTCATCCATACCAAGCCTGTTTGCACATCACGAATGAAGCAAAGATGAATGGTTCTAAACACCAAACCACCCACACCTAAGCCCAACCAAGAATAGCCAACCGCGTGCAAAAACTCGATCATGTTTTCATGCGTAGGCACGACGTCAAACTGACCTGGGAAGTAGTAAATCACCAAAGGCAGCAGCACCCAAATACTGAGCAGCACGATTTTGCGACGCAGGTTGTAACCAACCTTGATTTCTTCTTTGAAATCTTGACTCGCTTGGTTCACATGGTCATACCCAAGTGGCTCGAAGAAAAAGTGGCCCGATTGACGCGCCGTCATTGAGACCAACCAAGCCAACAAAGCAGCCCAAGCAGGCTCAACAAACAAGAGTGCGTACGCGACCAAAAAACACAAGGCGCTGAGCAAGTGCAAGGATTGATTGATGCGGCAATGGTGATAGTAGCGATGGTCATCCCAGCGCTGAATGCGCAAGGCTTCTAAAAAGTTTTTCAAGTCAGTTCCTCGTGTGTTTTAAAACCTCTCAATCATGTGCCTGTCATGTGAAAAATCTGTGACAAACCAAAATGAAACAAGAATGAAACAAAAGATATTTAAAAACCACGTTGTCATCAAGTTGTTAAATTCAATCGTCACCATGGAGTCATGGAATCATCAACCCACACCCCGATCACCGTTGAAACTTTTGAACCCGAACAGCGATTCCTCAGAATAGCCGTCGTGACAGAGACGTGGCCACCCGAAGTCAATGGGGTTGCCGTCACACTGTCAAAGTTGATTCATCATTTGGGGCAAAGGCATCACACGATTCAATTGATTCGTCCACGCCAAGACAAGCATGACGAAGGGGTTGAGCAGTCGGGTTGGTCTGAGCTGTTGTTGCGCGGGCTGCCGATTCCTCGCTACCCACAACTCAAATTAGGGTTGCCGAGCAAGAAGGCTCTCATCAAAGCGTGGAGCACCAAGCGCCCTGATTTGGTTCATATTGCAACGGAAGGCCCTTTAAGTTGGTCTGCCTTGCAAGCCGCACAGATTCTGCGTTTACCCGTCACATCAGATTTCAGAACCAACTTTCACAGCTATTGCCAACATTACGGCGTGGGTTGGCTGAGCAAACCCATCGTGGCGTACCTACGCAAGTTTCACAATCGCACCGCATGCACGATGGTGCCCACTCAAGCCATGAAATTCCAACTCGAGGCCATGGGTTTTAAAAACCTGAAAGTTGTGGCGCGAGGGGTGGATACACAACAGTTCAATCCCAACAACCGCAGTGAAGCGATGCGTCAAAGCTGGGGCGTCACGCCTGACACCATTGTCTTGTTGTCGGTCGGTCGGATTGCGGCTGAAAAAAATCTAGATCTCATCGTTCAAACCTATCAGGCACTCATCGAAGCCGGACGCCCTGTCAAAATGATTTTTGCAGGTGATGGGCCCATGCGTGCCATCACGCAAGTGAAATGCCCTGACGCCCTTTTCGTCGGTATGTGCACCCATGAACAACTTGCAATTCTCTATGCCAGTGCCGACTTGTTGTTGTTCCCCAGCCTCACAGAAACCTTTGGTAATGTCACGCTTGAAGCACTCGCCAGCGCAACGCCTGTCCTGGCGTTTGATTGCGCAGCAGCGGGCGAGTTCATCAAGGACAAGCGAAATGGCTGGTTGGTGAACAGCGATGAGCCGCAAACCTACATCAAACGTGCACTGGAAATCACCAAAGAAAAATCAACATTGGTAGACGCACGCGCATTCACACGTGACAGCGTTGAGCACCTCGGCTGGGATGAAATAGCCTGCCAAGTTGAAACAGTTTTTCACCGCGCTATCGAACTAGCTTGATTTAAACCGCAACCATTTGAAGCGGTACTGCCGCCAGACCAGTAGACAGAGCGGAACCATCCCCGCCAACAAGACAAGCGCCAATAAAAGCATGATGAACGCCAGAGGCACCGACAGTGCCAATAGTGCGCTGTAAGAGGCCAGCATCAACAGCACGCTGAGGTTCTCGTTAAACCCCTGCACAGCGATCGATCGACCTGAACTGAGCACCTGCATACCTCGGTGCTGAAGCAGTGCGTTCATCGGCACCAGCAGCATGCCCCCTGCGAGCCCAACGCCCAATAAAAGTGGGATGGCTAACCAGACATTTGAAACAACACCCATGAGGGGCAGCAAGACCGCCAGTAAAAGCCCCCAAGGCAGGGCCTGTCTTGCCGAATGCAACTTATAGTTTCGCCCCGCCAACACGGCGCCAAGAATGACACCTAAAGCGACAAGTGACTGCAAGAATGCGCCCAATTTAAGAGACAACCCCAACGTCTGCTGAGCCCACACCAAAACGGCAAACTGCATCACGGCGCCTACGCCCCAATACAAGGTCGTGACGTAAAGAGAAACACCGCCCAAGGGGTCACGCCACAACCGTAGGTTCGATTTCCAAAAAGCACGCAAACCGATGGCATGGCGTGTCAACGGGATCATCACCACACGCCCGCGCATGGGCTTTAAACCAAAATTCAAAACCGCCGCAATCACATACACGCCAACGACCACGACCATCGAAGGTAGTGTCTGGGTCTGAATATCAAACAAGGAGGACAGCGACATCCAAGGCAAAAGATTATCTAGAGCCTCGGACTCAGACAAACCGGTCAACGCCCCGCCCAACGCAATACCCAAGATCACGGAGAGCACCACAGACACTTCTAACCACGCATTGGCACGTACCAGCAAACGTGGTGGAACAGATTCGGTCGCCAATCCGTACTTAGCCGGTGCATAGACAGAGGCCGCCAGCCCAATCAGTGCAAAAGCGCACAAAGGCTGTACGCCATTCAACAAAAGAAACACACCCAAAATTTTGAGTGCATTCATGCATGCCATCAACTTATTTTTAGGGAACGCATCTGCCAAGGGGCCAACCACTGACGCCAAAACCACATAGGCCAAAGTCAATGAGAACTTCAACAAGGGGGCCCACCAGCCTGGATAGCCCTGCTCTTTTAAAAAGTAAATTCCTAAAATGAGCAGGGCATTGTCAGCAAGACCCGATGCAAATTGGGCACCAATCAGGTAGTAAAAACCTTTAGGCATTCATCGCAAGCATGCTGGAGGCATCTGGCGAAATACCGGTCGACACGGGATCAACGGATAGATTGATGAGATCATTGCGACGTCCCACGCCCTGATAAGCAATACCCAAATCAGCCAATGCATCTGGGTTGTACAAATTACGGCCGTCCAAAATATACGGCGTCCGCATGGCCAGCTTCATGGCTTGAAAATCTGGGTTGTGGAAGTTTTTCCACTCTGTCAAGATCATCAGCGCATCGACGCCGTCCAAGGCTTCCATATCGTGGTCAACAAGTTTGAAATTATTTAACAAGCCCTCGTCGCCAGCGCAATCGAGCACCAAGGCTGTCATGGCTTCATGGCCCGCAACAGGGTCATAGGCAACCACGTGTGCGCCACGTTGCAACAAACTCTTGATCACCACACGGCTGGGCGCTTCGCGCATATCGTCAGTATTAGGTTTGAATGCCAGACCCCATACGGCGATCTTGTGGCCGGTCAAATCGGCACCCAGTCGGTGCACCAAACGGTCAACGAGCAAGGTCTTTTGACGCTCATTGACTTGTTCCGTCGCACTGACCACGCTCATGTGTTGACCATGTGCTTTAGCCGTATTCACCAAGGCCTGCGTGTCTTTAGGGAAGCAACTACCCCCGTAGCCACAACCCGCATACAAAAAGCTATAGCCAATGCGGTTGTCAGCGCCAATGCCGCGACGAATCTGGTCCACATCAGCACCCAATGCATCAGCTAGGTTGGCGATTTCATTCATGAATGAAATACGCGTTGCCAACATGGCGTTTGCCGCATATTTGGTGAGCTCGGCACTGCGCACATCCATCCAGACGGTGCGTGAATGATGGCGGTTGAAGCTGGCGTACAAATCGCCCATCATGCGTTGACTTTTTTCATGGTGAATCCCATCGTCGATCCCCACCACGATGCGATCAGGACGCATGAAGTCATCGATCGCCGCGCCTTCTTTCAAGAACTCTGGGTTCGAAATCACATCAAACATATCCGTTGGCATACCACGCTGAGAAAGCTCATGCGTGATGGCTGCACGAACACGATCAGCCGTCCCCACGGGCACCGTCGATTTATTCACGATGAGTTTGAACTCTTTCAAATGCTGACCCACCGTAGAGGCAACCGCCAACACATGTGCTAAATCTGCTGAACCATCTTCTAGGGCTGGTGTGCCCACCGCAATGAACAAAATATCACCGTGATCAATCGCATCTTTCACGTCCGCCGTGAATCGAATTCGGCCATCGGCTTGGTTGCGTGACAGAAGTTCTTTCAACCCTGGTTCATAGATGGGCACATCCCCATCTTGAAGCATCTTCACTTTATGTTCATCTTTATCTAGACAAACGACTTTGAAGCCGAGGTCAGATAAACATGCCCCTGTGACCAAACCAACATATCCTGAACCGATGACTGTGACTCGCATTGATATCCTCCTGAATGCATCAATGCTCACATAACATGATGAAACTATTAAGAAGAAATAAAGTCAGTTCGGTGACCCTGCACACCTGTGCGCGAATCCCATGACCAACAAAACACGTAGGTGATGGCCCAGGTTTTCAATACCTTGCAAGGTGAATGTCTGTCCAGATTGTTTGACACAGAACGCCCCACGCCGTGGCGGAAATTCGATGTGAATCACTTCAGGTGAAAAACCAATAGGGGATTGAATGCGAAGCGCTGGAAACTGGCCTTCGAATCGGTTGGTGCCAGTGAACTGACAATCATCGACCTCCGTCACGGGCTTGATCGACTTGATGAGCTGAGGAAGCAATTGCAACTTGACATCGCGATAGTCGAAATAGCGATGCGTGTCCTTAAGAAAGGTTTCGAAACTTGGGTCACTCAGACAGTTTGATAAAAAAACAAAACGACGTCATGGCGGAACCTCGATGCTTTAAATTTAAATGCGACGAATAGGTACGATGTGTTGTTCAAAAAGACGGGTTGACTCATCCCAACTGAAAGTCAACGCTTGTGAGCGTGCTTCGGCGCGTGGTACTTTCAGGGCTTCTAAGCTGGCAAAGGCTAAGTCCTCATGTAGCACACCGCCCTTGCGATGATGCGGATGATCTGGGTCTGCACGAAGCACCTCCAACGGGCCGTCAACGGGATAAGCGGCGACAGGCGTGCCACACGCCATGGACTCCAGCATGACCAATCCGAAAGTTTCGTTGCGACTGGGAAAGCTGAACACATCGGCGCTCGCGTAGACAAGCGCCAATTCATCACGCGGCAATACACCCAGCCAACACACATGGTGAAACTTTTCTTTCAACGCGTTCTCAAGCGGCCCGACGCCGCAGACAACTTTGCTCCCGTGCCATGGCATGGCTAAAAAGCTATCGATATTTTTCTCATAGGACACACGGCCCACATACAAGGCAATAGGCCTTGGCAAATCGACCAAATCCGGATGATCCGTCACAGTTTCCGCGTAGCCAAACAAGCGCATATCAACGCCGTGTGTCCAGCTGCGTAAGTTTCTGAATCCTCGTCCATCCAGCAAACGCATCACACCTTGCGTTGGCACCAAGACGCCTGCTGAAGGTTTATGAAAGTGTCTAAATAAAGCGTAACCCATCCACAGGGGGATATGCAAAGCAGCCTTCAGCACCTCAGGGAAGCGCGTATGGAACGCTGTCGTGAATGGCAACGCATGCTTCATGCAGTATTTACGCGCAGCCCAACCCAAGGGGCCTTCGGTGGCCACATGAATCACGTCGGGAGCAAACGCATCTAATTGCCGAGCCAACTGCGAATAAGGTCTGATCGCCAAATCAATGCCCGCATATCCTGGGCATGGCCGAGTCCTGAATAAATCTGGATGAATCACCTCAACCACATGACCTTTGGCGGTGAGTTGGTCCACCAACTCAACCAGCGTCGTGACAACGCCATTGATTTGGGGGCGCCAAGCGTCTGTGACGAGTGCGATCTTCATGCAGCTTTGGCCAGTTCAGGCTTCTCTGCAGGCTTCTCTACTGCAACTGGTTCTGCCTGCCAATACAGCAAAGACAACTCACCTTGTTCGTTTTCGACCAAGGCGCTTCTGCTTTCCACCCAGTCGCCATCGTTGCAATACAAGACGCCATTCACATCACGAATCTCTGCACGATGGATGTGTCCACAGACGACACCTTGGTAGCCGTGCTTAGCCGCCTCATGGGCCACCGCATTTTCAAAGTCCGTCACATAGTTCAATGCTTTTTTGACTTTGTGTTTGAGGTACGCCGAGAGCGACCAATACGGCAGACCCAATCGTCCGCGCATGTTGTTCAGATAACGGTTCAACTTGAGGGTGAACTCATACAAATAGTCACCCACATAAGCGAGCCACTTGGCTTGTTGCACCACGGCATCAAAGTAGTCACCGTGGATTACCCACAACTGTCGACCATCCGCTGTTAAATGCACCGTTTCTTTGACCACTTCAATGCCACCAAAATGGTGACCTAGAAAGTGACGGGCAAACTCATCGTGATTCCCTGGCACATAGATCACGCGACAACCTTTGCGTGCTTTACGCAACAACTTTTGAATCACGTCGTTGTGCGCTTGTGGCCAATACCAGCGGCGGCGTAATTGCCAGCCGTCGATGATGTCACCCACCAAGTACAAATAGTCGCTCGTGTTGTCCTTTAAGAAATCCAACAAAGCTTCTGCTTGGCATCCGGGTGTCCCCAAATGCAAGTCTGAAATGAAGATGGCTCTGTAATGCATCAAGCGCCCAAAAAGTGTTTCCGATAGCGCGGTGGCATATCGTTGATCTTCATCAGCATGGGCAAATCTGCGGTGTTGAAGTCTGGGTCCCAAGCGGGGGCGCCGAGCACTTTGGCACCTAGGCGCAAATAACCTTTGATGAGGGCGGGTGGTTCAAACGCAGGGTTGATCTCCCACTGCTCGACCGGCAAGGCCAAGCGGGGTGTCACTTGATTTTCTACGCCGGCCAAATGTGTTTTCTTCAGTTGGTGCCAAATGCTGGCGGCCACTTCGCCGCTCACCACGCCTTGATGCAGCATGGGAATGCTGGCACAGCCGATCATCACGTCAAGTTTGTTTCGCACCATGAACTCAGCCAGCGCGCCCCATAAGGCCATGATCACGCCGCCATGGCGGTGATCAGGATGCACGCAGCTGCGACCCAACTCGACCATACGTTCACGATAGGGACGCAAACGTGTCAAATCAAATTCCAAATCGGAGTAGGTGCTACCAATGCGCTTGGCTTGTGCCGGCGTCAACACGCGATAGGTCCCAATGACTTGCTCCGTGACATCATCACGGATGATCAGGTGTTCACAAAAATCATCGAACAAATCGATGTCATGACCAGGAATACTTTCCTTCAAACGTGCACCCATTTCGGTCGCAAACACGTCATATCGCAAACGCTGAGCTTCACGCACCTCATCTTGATGCTTAGCCCATTCAACAATTAAGCTTGGGCGGGTTTCAGTTTTTTGTGCCGAGATAGAAATTTTTTGAGCGTCATGATCGTGTCGATGAAGCGACCCCCGGGGCACATCAATGAATGACAACGGCATGGTTGGGTTTGGCAGTTCTTTCATGGTCTGTCCTTAGTGAATCAATGGCGCTAATTCTTGACAACCCATGTGTAAAAACCAAGAAGGTTGCATGAAACATTCATGACAATCCGCATCAAAACATTCACCAATCTGTCACACACCTTGTCTATGCTTGGCGACCAACCATGCTGACGAAATACCTAAAACTCCTCTATGCCTTTGGCAACGCTTTCTGGATTTTGTGGATCAAATTCCCAAGATTAAGCAGGGAGCGCAAGCTACAAGAAATTAAGGACTGGTCCCAAAAAACATTGGATATTTTGGGTATCCATGTGACACACGAAGCCACATCCGTGCTTCTAGAAGCATCAGCGCTCCCACGTTTACTGGTCGCCAATCATGTGTCGTGGGTCGACGCACTCATTATTCAAACCATACAGCCGAGTATTTTTGTCGCGAAATCTGAAGTCAGGAAATGGCCCGTTGTTGGCAGCATTGCCACTGCGTGTGGTGTTGTTTATGTTGACCGTGGCTCTCCCAGTTCTGCCCGTCTCATGGTTGACGGCGTCTCGAGCGCGCTTCACCACGGCTACTGTGTGGCAGGTTTTCCAGAAGGCACAAGTAGCGCGGGAAGCAAGGTCAGCCTTTTCCATGCCAATTTGTTTGAAGCAGCGATCAACCACGACATTCAGGTACAACCCCTAGCCATCCGCTACACCGACCCCGAAACAGGCGCCTTGTGCCCGAAGGCTGCGTTTATCGATGACATTGGATTTGTAGAGTCGTTGCATCAAATCATGTGTGCGCCCCGTATACAAGCCAAGGTCCACATGGGAGAGTTGCTTTCCCCTCAGGGGCACTCACGCAGAACCTTGGCTCATCTGTCTCACCGCAGCGTCAGCCATCAATTAGAACTACTCAACGCATAAGCGACGTCACCAAACTGGGTAGACCGGTGGCTAAGAGTGGCAACCAAGAAATCAACATCGTGCCGACGAAGATCGCCAACAAGGCGGGTGCAACCGAAGCTGCGACCGTTCGAATAGGTTGCTTGAACACCGCAGATGCAAAGTAAATGTTCATGCCTGCTGGAGGGCACAAAAACCCCATCTCCATATTCGCTAAGAAGATGATGCCGAAATGCACCGGATCAATGCCATAGCTCGTTGCCAACGGTAGCAACAAGGGGACCAACACCACGATCGCGGCGTAGATCTCCATCAGCGCACCCGCAGCAAATAAAAATACATTCAGTGCAAGCAAAAACACCCATTTGTTTTGGGTAACGCTTTGAACCCAATCTGTGGCGAGATCGGGAATACCTGCATCGACAAGGTAATTGGTCAGTCCCAGTGCCATCCCCAAGATCAACATGACACCGCCAATGATTTGGGTGCACTGCGACAAGGATGCGCCAAGTTTGTGCGCATCCAACTCTCGGTGCGCTATCGCTTGCGTGAGCACGGCATAAATGGCTGTCAACGCGGCACTCTCGGTTGGCGTTGCGAACCCTGTGGCC
>Ga0075464_10001289_pt1 | contig 11285 bp, 9 predicted proteins | sample DEB19_08_DNA_5_FD_75068 | JGI IMG/M metagenome (GOLD analysis project Ga0075464, IMG submission 75068) | Aqueous microbial communities from the Delaware River and Bay under freshwater to marine salinity gradient to study organic matter... | ecosystem: Environmental > Aquatic > Marine > Coastal ...
AAGATTGGATTACGGATGTGCGTTTCGCATCACCAATGGCTCGCTTGCCACACCTGATGGAAATTTTTGGTGAAATTGAAAAGTGGACCATGACCAAGACGAAGTTTGAGGTTATGGACATTTTGAATAAATACGATATTCCATGCGGCCCAATTTTGTCGATGAAAGAAATCGCAGAAGAGCCAGCGTTGCGCGCTACTGGAACAGTTGTTGAAGTAGATCATCCAATTCGAGGCAAGTACCTCACGGTGGGCAATCCAATCAAGATGTCTGATAGCCCAACCGATGTCACGCGCTCACCATTGTTAGGTGAACATACTGATGAGATTCTCAGTGAGCTCGGCTATTCGACTGATGAGTTGATTGCGCTTCGTCACGATAAGGTGATCTAAGATGCGTGTTGCGCTGATTGGGAGTGCGGATTTTGGTAGGGCGGCATTGGAGGCTTTTTTAGATCGCGGCGATGAAGTGGTTGCTGTTTTTTGCCCCCCTGATAATCCTAAATCGACCAAGCCTGAGATGCTGAAAGAGGCTGCGATTGCGAGGGGTTTAACCCCCTTACAATTTTCTTCCCTAAAGGGTCCGGAGGCAGCGCAAGCGATGATTGATAGCGGGGCTGATATCTGTGTCATGGCTTACGTCCTTCAGTTTGTTCCGCAAGAATTGGCGAAGTTGCCACGTCATGGCACGATTCAATATCACCCCTCTCTATTGCCTAAGTACCGTGGCCCTAGTGCCATTAATTGGGCGATCGCATTGGGTGAGGAGAAAACAGGTTTAACTATTTTCCGTCCATCCGATGGCCTGGATGAAGGTGAAATCATTTTGCAAAAAGAAGTGCTCATTGCACCTGATGACACCTTGGGTAAGGTCTACTTCGAACGCTTGTTCCCTCTAGGCATTCAAGCTCTGCTTGAAGCTGCTGATCTGGTAGTTGCTAATAAGCATCAAGAGTTAGCTCAAGATGAGTCGCAAGCCAATTACGAGGGTTGGTTTGATATGAATGCTGCTCAAATCCATTGGGCAAGTCACATTAGCCAAATCTATAACCTCATGCGCGCCTGCAATCCTGCGCCTGGCGCATGGACTAAGTTTGGCGAGCAAAAGGTGCAAATCTACGATTGCCATAAACATGTGGCTGCCACCTTTGCTGCTGTTAAGGGCAAGCCTGGCGAAATTACTCAAATTACTTTGGATTCATTCTTCGTCGCCTGTCATGGTGGTCAGATTGAAGTGCTCAAGGCAAAAGGCGCTGCTGGAAAAGTCTCTGGCGCTGAGTTAGCCAAAGAATTGAGTTTGGAAATAGGTCAGTTCTTCGCACTCTAGATCTAATACTCTCGGCCGGAAACGGTTGGTAGAGCAGGGAATTGAAGAGCAAAATCGGTCTAGCTGAACGGATTGAAAATCCTTGTGTCGGCGCTTCGATTCCGCCTCTTGCCGCCAAGAATCTCTATGGCCCACTTGTTGGGCTATTTTCTTTTAAGGCTTAGCGGGATGTGGAATTTAATGATGTTAGGATTGGAAAGTAATAGGTCTACATTTGTTTCACAACCTAACCATAAGAGCAGATAAATGAAATTCAAACTTGCAATCGCGGTTTTTGCTCTTCTACCAGCATTTGTATTGGCGCAGAATGCTCCAAATATGATCGGCACCTGGACTGGCACATTCAATGCCGCTGTTATGGGAGCTGCAGCGCATCATATCCTACCCAATAAAAAGGATAAGGAAATTTACTTTAATAAAGTGCCATTTGCTCTTGTTATTGACCGCCAAGAGGGACTCAACTTTTCTGGATCATTGGCCTCCAAAAATCATAAAGAAGTCATTCTTGGTGCTATTGCCCCCGATCTCCAAGGAGGCGTCATGGTAGACGATGATGGTACGCATACTTTTAAAATCATTGACCTGACTACTATTCAGAACTGTTATGTACAAATGTCAAAACCAAAGGTTGCTGCTTGCTGGATTGGAAAAAAACAGTAGTAATTGGTTCTCAGCATTCATGCCTCTTTTCGTAAAGAAAGCAATGAATCCTAAAAGGTTTAGATATCCCTGGCCCTGGGCCACCATGAATCAACAAAACCACCTTCGGGTGGTTTTTCTTTGATAGTCTGCTTTGGGTCGGGGCCCGTCCAACAGGGTAAGCAGACCTAGATGTCTCAAATCGGCCAAAAGGGGGCATTAGAGCGGAGGATTAAAAATCTCTGTGTCTGTGTCGTCATTTAATATGACAAATCTTGCTGCTCACAATGTATATGCGATTGATACATTGGTGAATGTATATTGATCATATGACGAATAGAAAATCTTCGAAAAGCCCAATCTTGCTCGAGGCAATGAGTATTTTTTTGGGAATGATTGCCATAACGGCCCTATCTCATGTAGTTGATGAGTATCTTGGTTTGGCGGGGGTTTCATTTCTGTATTTGATACTCGTCATATGGGTTTCCTATAAGAGTCAATTGGTAGCCTCTATCTTTGTAGCAATAGGCTCCTTCCTCCTCATTAACTTCTTTTATGTAGAGCCGAGATACACATTTGTTATCGGGAGCATTGAGTCGTGGAGCGCATTGCTAGGATTTCTACTGGTATCCATTGCGATCACATCTTTAGTGCATCAGCTAAGAAGACAAAAAGACATTGCCGAAAAAGAAACCTTTAAAGCCAATCTATTGCGATCGATCATTGAAATATTTTCAGTAGAAGCTGACTCCGTAGTTTCCTTAAAAAAGTCTTGTCTTTTATTAAAGAGTGAGTTGGGTTGCGATGTTGCGATCTTGAAGTTAGATCCGACCACCAAAGAGAGCATTGAATTAGCAAGCTCTAAGTCTGGTGAGGTAAAGCTCGACTCCTGGTATCTCTCCCACGCAATTGAGTATGGGGCTATGCTGGGACCACATACGGGGACTTTAGAGTCCTTGGATTATTGGTGTATTCCATTCGGAAGGTATTATAAAAGTCATGAGCTTCCAGCATTAGTAATTGAAAGGGCTCATGAGGAGAATATTGAGGTGAGTCTGATAAGGGCGATAGCTGATCAACTATCTGTCCATTATCAAAAAAGAATGGCAGAAATTAAAGCTAAAGATGCCGGAGAATTAGCGCATCGAAAATCCATTCAAAATGCTTTTCTATCGTCTATATCGCACGATATGAGAACTCCATTAACAACCATTATTGGCGCTAGCTCATCACTTTTGAAGCAAAGCGATCAACTGGATGCGGTGGAGTCCAAAAATCTGTTGGAGCTCATTCATTCCGAATCTGTATACCTGAATGATTCGACAGAAAACATACTGTCTTTAGTTAAGCTTGGCATGTCTGATAGCAACCAGATTAGGATGGATTGGCAGTCGCCTGAAGAAATTATTGGGGCGGTCATATCGAGATATAACAAAAGAGAGGTAAGGCCCTCATTGGTATTGGTAATGGAGGCAAAAGATGAGCTCATCTATGGTGATCAAGCCTTAATCGTATTGGCATTAACCAATTTAATTGAGAACGCAGTCAAAGCGCACTTAGGCAGCAAGCCAATACAGATATTGGTAGATAGGGTTGATGACGAAATTCGGGTTGGCGTAATTGATGAGGGCGCTGGGTTTCCTGAAGATTTTGATAAGGGGTTGGCTGGACAGCAACAGTCGTATCAGCGCAATAAAAAAGGTTTTGGATTGGGCTTATCTATAGTTAGGGCAGTGATGGATAAGCACAAAGGGCGCTTAATCGTCGAGTCCTCACTGGGAAGTGATAAGAAGACATATGTAGGCATGGTCTTTCCATATAAGGCGAGCTCATGATCTCAGATTACATATTAGTGGTTGAGGATGATGAGCAAATCGCCCATTTTTTAATAGCGAGTCTGAGTGCCGCAAAGCATCAGCCTAGGTTAGCTAAAACCCTTGAAGAGGCAAATAAATGCTTGGCAGAAAATACGCCAAAGTTCATGATTCTCGATTTAGGATTGCCTGATGGCGATGGAAAAGATTTAATTCGGCAAGTAAGAAAGCGATATGATTTTCCGATTATTGTCCTGTCAGCAAGGCAAGAGGAGCAGGAAAAGATTGTTGCCCTAAATGAAGGCGCAGATGATTATTTGTCCAAACCTTTTAATGTTGAAGAGTTATTAGCAAGAATCAATGTTTGCCTAAGGCGGACTCAAAAGATGTCTATGCGTGATCAGTGCTATCAATACAAAGATTTGCTAATTGATGTCTCTGCCGGGCTTGTAAAGCTCGAGGGTAATGAAATTCATCTAAGCCCTATAGAACATAAGTTGCTGATGTTTTTAGCTACCAGGCCAGGAAAAATCTTTACTCAGCGTCAATTGCTTTCAGAAATTTGGGGCTCTGAATATGTGGATGACACCCATTACCTCAGAATTCATATGGGTAGATTAAGAGCCAAAATAGAAAAAGTATCTGCAGAACCCGAATACCTGTTAACCGAGCTTGGGATTGGCTATCGCCTGGCAATCTCGTAGTTGTTTATGCGATTGATACATCGCGCATGATCTGATGGGGTGTTCAAACCAACGAGTAAGACCATGTCCATTAGCAATCCAGAGTATTCAAAGTCAAACATTCTTCGTCCAATAGAGATTAAGGGCAACAACCATGCCAAAGGCAGTTTGCCAACTCTAACGCTTGCGGCAATTGGCGTAGTGTTTGGCGATATTGGGACTAGCCCCCTGTATGCACTTAAAGAGTGCTTTAGTCCGGAACACGGTATTCCATTCTCGCCTGATGCAGTGTTTGGGGTGATATCCATGGTCTTTTGGGCGTTTTTAATTGTAGTGTCTCTTAAATATGTGCTGTTTGTGATGCGAGCAAACAATCATGGAGAGGGTGGCATCCTAGCTTTAATGGCGCTGGCACTCAGAACTGCCCCAGCGAACTCTAAGAGAGCATTAATGATCATGATGCTGGGGGTATTTGGCGCCTGTATGTTTTATGGGGACGCCGTAATTACCCCTGCCATTTCAGTCCTATCGGCTGTAGAGGGCTTGGAGATCGTTTCACCACAATTTACAAAATATGTCATTCCCATTACGCTCGCCATCCTTATTGCCTTATTTTTAATTCAGAAAAAAGGAACTGCTTTAGTTGGTTTTTTATTCGGACCAATTATGGTGGCTTGGTTCTTGGTTCTTGGCCTAATGGGCGCATACAACATTATCGATAACCCCAATATTTTGCTTGCGGCCAATCCGATGTTTGCTGTTAACTTTTTAGTTGAGCATTCCATACAAGCTTTCATAGTGTTGGGAGCCGTATTTCTGGTGTTAACAGGTGCAGAAGCGCTTTACGCTGATATGGGACATTTTGGTATTAGACCTATTCAATACGCATGGTTTTTATTAACGATGCCTTGCTTGCTAATAAATTATTTTGGCCAGGGAGCCATGCTCTTATCCAATCCAGAGGCGATATCAAACCCATTCTTTCTAATGGTTCCAGAGGCCTACACGCTGGGCTTAGTGATCCTGGCAACAATGGCTACCGTGATTGCTTCACAGGCAGTTATTTCTGGAGCGTATTCCATGACTAGTCAGGCCATCTTATTGGGATTTGTCCCCCGCATGAAGATTACCTATACATCCGATAAAGAAGTTGGACAAATTTATATGCCCACAATTAATTGGATGTTGTTGGCCTTGGTCATTGCTGTGGTGTTGGCCTTTAAGCAATCCAGTAATTTAGCCGCTGCTTATGGAATTGCTGTAACAACTACTATGGTAATCACCACATTGCTGGCAGCCGTTGTAATGAAGGCTGTATGGAAATGGAATTCAATATTAGTAGCAACCGTTATTGGCGCCTTTCTTTTGGTCGATATTGCCTTCTTTGCCGCTAATGCGCTAAAAATAGCTGAGGGTGGTTGGTTCCCATTATTGCTCGGCGCGTTGTGCTTCCTTTTATTGATTACTTGGTACAAGGGCAGAATGCTTTTGCGTCAAAAGGCAATCGATGGGGGCATTCCACTTGAGGCATTTATCAAGTCTTTATTAGTTAGTGAGCCAATCCGAGTAAATGGCACAGCAGTATTCCTGACCGCGCATGTTGACTATGTGCCTGTCGCAATGCTTCACAACCTTAAGCACAATCAAGTTCTTCACAAAAGGGTAATTTTTCTCAAAATGAGTATTTGGGATGTTCCTTATGTTGAGGACAAGGATCGCATCAATCTGAAAGAGATGGGTGGTGGAGTCTATTTGGTTAGGGCAATATACGGGTTTAAAGAAACGCCAGACATCAATCAGATTATGGGATTGCTGGCGACTCAATATGACATTAAATGTGAGCCTATGGAAACTTCTTTTTTCTTAGCTCGCGATACAGTGGTTCCTTCAGCAATTCCAGGCATGGCCTTGTGGAGAGAAAAATTATTTTCTTGGATGTATCAAAATGCCGCTAAGCCATCAGACTTCTTTTCAATACCAACCAATAGAGTTGTTGAGTTAGGGGCCAAGGTGGAGATATGAGAATCCAAAATACCTTTTAAGAGGACGGTCTATAGCTAGGACTAAGCATCCGCAGTCTTAGTCAAGTTCGCCTAAAGTTACGAATAGGCATTATGGGCTACCAGAACTACCTTCGGGCGGGCTTCCTTTGCCTGCGGACGACTGCTTTGGGTCGATAGGGGGACATTCAGCGTTAATGGATTTTAAATCCACTCCCAGAGATTAGATTTCTAGGTTATCGATCAAACGAGTCTTACCGAGCTTGGCAGCCGTCAGAATGACGAGCGGCTCGCCTGCCAGTAGGCTTTCATTAGATGCGGGCGCCAAATCACTTTGCTGGCGAATGGCAATGTAATCTGGTTGCCAGCCACGACCAGCAAGCGTAGCAACAGCGACCTTTTCGATCTCAGTAAGTAAATGCGTATTACGTTCACTCAAATCAAGCACGCGTGCGCGGACTTCTTTCAAGACTTTCTGTAACTCAGGCGCTTCTGCACGTTCTGTATTGGAGAGATAGCCATTGCGAGAGGAGAGGGCGAGACCATCTTCGGCACGAATGGTTTCCCCTGGAATGATGTCCACTGGCAGTGCAAATTGTTTGGCCATCTGACGAATGATCATCAGCTGCTGGTAATCTTTTTTTCCGAAGACTGCCACTTTAGGCTGAACACAAGAAAGTAGTTTGAGCACTACGGTACATACACCTTTAAAGAAGCCAGGGCGGTACTCACCCTCAAGGATATCGCCCAACTGCTGTGGTGGATCTACTCGATATTCTTGGGGCTGCGGATACAGGTCGCGCTCAGTTGGCGCAAACAAGATATACACACCCTCCTTTTCCAGTTTATCGATATCCGCCTGCATGGTGCGGGGGTAGCTATCAAAATCCTCGTTAGGGCCAAACTGTAATCTGTTGACAAAGATACTGGCTACTACGGGGTCGCCATGTTGCCTGGCGAGACGCATGAGTGACAGGTGCCCCTCATGTAGGTTGCCCATAGTTGGCACAAAGGAGGCGCGATTTTGACCACGCAAGTGGTCACGTAACTCTTGTATATCGCTAATAATTTTCATGCAACAGGGGTGTAGGCAAGGCGGACATAAATTGGTGCGTATGGCTCTGCTTGGGTAATTTCAACCAAGGCTTCACGTGAGAGTTCTAACATTGCAATGAAGTTTACGATCACAACCGGAATACCTTTGCCAGATTTAATGGCGTCTTCAAATAACTCACCAAATTCTACAAAGCGGGTACTCTGCAAGCGACGCAAAATGCGTGTCATGAAATCACGCACGGATAGCTCTTCGCGGGTAATAGTGTGGTGTTGATTGAGTTTGGCACGGTGAAGTACATCACGCCAAGCCATTTGTAGATCATCTTGATTGACTTCTGGCCATGTCACAGCAACGGTGGTATCAACGTAGCCATGGGCGATTTGGAAGTCGCGACCTTGCTGCGGAATTTGATCGAGCTCTTGTGCGGCAAGCTTCATGCGCTCGTACTCTAAGAGGCGACGCACGAGCTCTGCGCGCGGATCCTCAACATCTTCATCACTATCTGCTTTTTTCATTGGCAATAGCATGCGAGATTTAATTTCAATTAGCATGGCTGCCATCAAGAGGTACTCTGCAGCAAGCTCTAGATTATGGTGGCGGATTTGATCGATGTAGCTTAGGTACTGTAGAGTCACCTGCGCCATCGGAATGTCTAGTACATTGAAATTCTGCTTTCGAATAAGGTAGAGCAAAAGATCAAGAGGGCCTTCAAATGCTTCTAAGAAAACCTCTAGTGCATCGGGCGGAATGTAGAGATCTGTTGGGAGCTTAAATAGAGGCTCACCATATAACTTTGCAAAAGCGGAAGACATTCCATCCGTAACGGACGGAGTGCTATCCAGCAAATCCGCTTGAACGCTTGGTTCAGCTCCCAACTTATTGCCTGAGTTAGTCATTCGAATAAACGTAAGCACGCTGCTTTAATTTGGCAGCCTTGGCGCGGCGCTGATCTTCAGTAGTCAAGGGCTCTTTATCCCAAAGGAGTGCACGACCAGCTTGCTGGCCAGCTTCAAGATGCGGTTGCTCGGATTTGAGCTCATTTAAGAACTGGGTGAATTCGGATGTATATCTAGCCATCATATTTCCTAAAATTCTCAATTAATTCAATAACTTGCAAAAATTACTGGGCGACAGATTTCCGCCTAGCCCATCATTATTAACGATTTTTCCTACAAACCCGCCGACTTTTTGGCTATTTCCGAGAAATGAGCGCTTTTGGGTCTATTTTTAGATGTTTGCCACTAACAATGCCTCGATTTGTGGGGCTTCAACACGAGTCATCAGGTGCTTGTATGGTTTGATTGGATTTTGGCTAGAGAGAGGTGTTTTAACGTCATTCCAAGTCATCGCAGGCACGGAAAGGAACTCTTCAACGCCAGCAGTGACTTGCGGCAGTACTGGTTTGAGGTAGAGGCTTAACAGGCGGAATGCCTCCAAAGTCACGCTACATACTTTTTGCAAGTCAGCTTCACGCTCTGGATCCTTGGCGATTTCCCAAGGCTTGTTTTCATCCACAAAGCCATTGACCTTATCAGCCAATTCCATGATGGTACGCAATGCTTTTGCGTATTCACGTGTCTCGTAAAGTTCGGCAATTTTTTCACTGGCAGAAGCAATTTCAGTTAGCAGTGGGTTTTGCATAGCTTCATCAGAAACGACGCCACCAAAACGCTTGACCAAAAAGCCAGCACTGCGGCTGGCGATGTTGATGTACTTACCCAAAAGATCGCTATTGACTCTGGCAACGAAGTCTTGGAGATTCAGATCCAAATCTTCCATACTGCTATTCAATTTCGTTGCAAAGTAATAGCGGAACCATTCCGGATTAAAGCCAGATTCAATCACGCTGTGTGCAGAGATAAGTGTGCCACGCGACTTACTCATTTTCTCGCCATCAACCGTAAGGAAGCCATGAGCAAATACATTGGTTGGAGTGCGATAGCCGGCAAAGTGCAGGGTTGCTGGCCAGAATAGCGTGTGGAAATACAGAATGTCTTTGCCAATGAAATGGTATTGCTCGGTAGTGGTATCGGGCCTAACCCATTCCTCAAAGTTCAAGCCTTTACTCTGGCAGTAGTTGAGGAAGCTGGCGTAATAGCCAATGGGGGCGTCAAGCCAGACATAGAAATACTTACCTGGGGCATCAGGGATTTCAAAGCCAAAGTAGGGCGCATCACGGGAGATGTCCCAGTCCCCAAGTTTGCTATCTCCAGGCTGCCCAACCCATTCCTTCATTTTGTTGCGCGCTTCAGCTTGCAAAGGTGTTCTGACTTGAGTCCAGTCACGTAAGAAGGTTTCGCAGCGTGGATCAGATAGCTTGAAGAAGTAGTGGTCGGAAATTTTCTTAATTGGAGTGGCGCCACTCACTACAGAAAAAGGATTCTTTAGATCTGTTGGAGAGTAGGTTGCGCCACACTTTTCGCAAGAGTCGCCATACTGATCTTTAGCGCCACACTTAGGGCACTCGCCTTTAATAAAGCGATCCGGTAAGAACATTTCTTTAACGGGATCGTAAGCTTGCTCAATAGCGCGCTTTTCAATCAAGCCTGCATCGCGTAATTTGAGATAGATGCTTTGAGAAAGTGTCTCATTCTCAGGGCTATCGGTGGTGTAGTAGTTGTCAAAAGAAATTAAGAAATCATCGAAATCGCGCTTGTGCTCTTTCCAAACGTTCGCAATGAGTTCTTTAGGAGTGATGCCCTCTTTTTCGGCTCGCAACATAATGGGCGTACCGTGAGTATCATCGGCGCCAACGTAGTGAACCTCATGGCCACGCATTCTTTGGAAGCGGACCCAAATATCAGTCTGGACATATTCCACCAAATGCCCAATGTGAATCTGGCCATTGGCGTAAGGTAAGGCGGAGGTAACTAGCAGGCGACGTTTGGAGCTACTCATGAAAAGCGGACTTAAATAGAAAAAATTCAACAAATGGGAATACAAGATTATGGGGCTTGAGCCTCTACTTCAGCACTAATTTTAGTCTGCGGTTAAAGTAAATACCGATTCGAACCTAATTTAAGAGATGTTTTATGGCGTCACCCCACAATATTCAGATGTCTAGCGCTTCTGTGCCCTTGGTGCATGAGGTTCAGATCATGGATGAAGCAGGGCGCATCAAGACCACCCATATCCCTGGGGAGCGCCCTTTAACCATTTACCTGGATAAACGCGAAGTCGTGACCTTGATGACTCTGGGGAGCGCCCCAGAGGCTTTAGTGCTGGGTTACCTACGTAATCAGCGCTTGGTAGAGTCACCAGACGATATTGCGAGTATTCAGGTGGACTGGGAGACGGATTCCGCTGCCGTGAAGACCCTTCGCAGCACCGTGGACATTGATGCGCTCACCAGCAAACGGGTGGTGACTACTGGTTGTGGCCAAGGCACGATGTTTGGTGGCTTGATTGAAGAAATGTCTGAGATTCGACTTCCTGATGGGCCTCAGCTAAGCCAAGAGGCAATCGTTGACCTCATTGATAGCATTCGGGTTCACGACACCATTTATAAGAAATCTGGCTCTGTTCATGCCTGCGCAGTGTTTGAGCGAGATGGCAATGACAAAGTCCAATTACTGCATTTCATTGAGGACGTGGGGCGGCATAACGCTGTTGACTCTATTTCAGGTCTGATGTGGCTTGCTGATAAGCCGGGCAAAGATCTAATCTTCTTTACCACTGGGCGTTTGACGTCCGAGATGGTTATCAAAGGCGCTCAGATGGGCATTCCATTCCTAATGACTCGCTCTGGCATGACCTTAATGGGCCT
>Ga0075464_10001290_pt1 | contig 11281 bp, 15 predicted proteins | sample DEB19_08_DNA_5_FD_75068 | JGI IMG/M metagenome (GOLD analysis project Ga0075464, IMG submission 75068) | Aqueous microbial communities from the Delaware River and Bay under freshwater to marine salinity gradient to study organic matter... | ecosystem: Environmental > Aquatic > Marine > Coastal ...
AGGACCATCATGGTGGGGGGACTCCTGGGTACAAAAGGAGTGGGAGACGTCAAGTCACAAAGACCTGGGCCTGCCACTCCATAAGATGCGGGGCATTGCTGCCCTGAGAAAAAATTACTTGATGTCTTTCCAGAACGCTGCGTTCAGACGCCAAGCGATAAAGGTGAACATACCGAGAAACAACAGCACCCAGACGCCAATGCGCACACGGGTGTTTTGGGCTGGCTCGCCCATCCACTGCAAGTAACCCACCAAGTCAGACATGGATTGGTCGAATTGCAACGGTGTCATCGTGCCAGGGCTGACTTGCTTCCAGCCTTTGAAAACTTGGACGTCATGGCCGTGGCTGCTGTGGGTGTCGAACTGCGGCTCGCGCACGCCTTGCAGCTCCCACAACACATGCGGCATGGCCACGCCTGGGAAGGCTAGGTTGTTCCAGCCGGTGGCTGTAGTGTTGTCGCGATAGTAAGTGCGCAAATAGGTATAAAGGTAATCTGCACCCGAACCTTGCGAGCCTGCACGTGAACGCGCGATGACGGTCAGGTCGGGCGGGTTGCCGCCAAACCAGTCTTTGCCCTGCTTAGGGCTCATCGCGATTTTCATGGTTTCGCCGACATTTTCGGTGGCGAACAACAAGTTGTCCTTGATCTGCTGCTCGGTCAGACCGATGTCGGTCAGACGGTTGTAGCGCATGAAGGCCGCCGCATGGCAATTCAGGCAATAGTTGACGAAGAGCTTGGAGCCGTGTTGCAAGGCAGCGAGGTCATTGGTTTTGTTGGGTGCTTTGTCCCAAGCGATGCCGCCCTCTGCCGCAAAAGCGCCTGTGGAGAGAACCAAGGATGCGAGAAGCCCCAGCGCCAGTTGTTTGAATTTATTCATGGTCGTAGTCTCCGGATCAGTGGGCAGAAAAGGTCACGCGATCAGGCACTGGCTTGAACGTACCGAGTCGACTCCACCAAGGCATCAGCAAGAAAAAGCCAAAGTAGAACAAGGTGCCGATTTGCGATACACGCTCGTTGATGGGCGAAGGTGCTTTGATGCCCAAGTAGCCCAACACGAAGAAATTAACCACAAAAATAGCGTACAGGTATTTGTGCCAATCAGGACGGTAACGAATCGACTTGACTTCGCTGTTGTCCAGCCATGGCAGGAAGAACAGGATGATCACAGCACCACCCATGACCACGACACCCCAGAACTTGGCATCGATCACCATCATGGAAGCAGCCAACAAGATGGCGACAACAGCCACCGCGGCTTTGAGCCAAACTGCCACACGGCCTTTGAACACAGTCAGGGCAGCGGCAGCAGCAACGCAAGCCACCAAGGCGTACATCATCTCGCCTGTGATGGCGCGGAGCATCGAGTAGAACGGCGTGAAGTACCAGACCGGTGCGATGTGCAGCGGTGTCTTCAGCGAGTCAGCCGGGATGAAGTTGTTGTACTCCAAGAAGTAACCACCGGCTTCAGGTGCGAAGAAGATGACGGACGTGAAGATCATCAAAAATATGCCGACAGCAAAAATGTCGTGCACGGTGCAATAGGGATGAAAAGGAACGCCATCAAGCGGGATGCCGTTAGCATCCTTGTGGGCCTTGATTTCAACGCCATCGGGGTTGTTCGAACCAACCTCATGCAGTGCAATCAAATGCGCCACCACCAAGCCCAACAACACCAGTGGCACGGCAATCACGTGGAAAGCAAAGAAGCGGTTCAAAGTGGCGTCGCCGACCACGAAGTCGCCGCGGATCAGCAGCGCCAGATCAGGGCCGATGAATGGAATGGCGGCGAACAAGTTGACGATCACCTGAGCCCCCCAGTAGCTCATCTGGCCCCAAGGCAGCAGATAACCCATGAAGGCTTCGGCCATCAGCGCCAAGAAAATAGCACAACCGAAAATCCAGATCAGCTCACGCGGTTTGCGGTAACTGCCGTACATCAGGCCGCGGAACATATGCAAATACACCACGATGAAGAACGCGCTAGCGCCTGTCGAGTGCATGTAGCGAATCAGCCAGCCCCAAGGGACGTCACGCATGATGTATTCGACAGAGGCGAAAGCCAATGCAGCATCCGGCTTGTAGTGCATCGTCAAAAAGATGCCAGTGACAATTTGAATCACCAAAATCAAGAGCGCCAGCGCACCAAAAACGTACCAAAAATTAAGATTCTTGGGTGCGTAGTACTCACTGACGTGCTGTTTGTAAAGCGAGCTTGCTGGGAAACGATTGTCAACCCAGTTCAGTAGCTTGGCGCCTACGGGCGCATCAGGGGAAATTTCTTTGAATTCAGCCATAACAGTTCCTACTCAGTTATGAGCCAGTCCACGACGCTGCGTGAAAAGGCTCTGACAAGCTTCAGGCCTTTTTATCTTCGCCAATCAGCAACCGGGTTTCTGACAGGTACATGTGGGGAGGCACCTCCAGATTGTCGGGTGCGGGCTTGTTTTTGTAGACGCGTCCAGCCATATCGAAGGTCGAACCGTGGCAAGGGCACAAAAAGCCACCTTGCCAGTCATCCGGCACCGACGGCTGAGCACCCGGCTGGAATTTATCCACCGGGGAGCAACCAAGGTGAGTACAAATACCAACCGCCACCATGACTTCAGGCTTGATCGAGCGATTGATGTTGCGGGCGTAAGCCGGCGTCAACTCGTCTGGCTTGCGCTCGGACTTTGGATCGGCGAGTTGATCGTCGACCTTGCTCAAAGCGGCCAATTGCTCAGGCGTGCGGCGGAAGATCCAAACCGGCTTACCGCGCCATTCGACCGTCAACTTTTCACCCGGTTTGATGGCAGAAATATCCACCTCAACCGCAGCGCCAGCAGCTTTGGCCCGCTCAGACGGCTGAAAAGTGCTGACAAAGGGCACGGCGACGGCCGCAACACCTGCGCCACCGACAGCGCACGTGGCAACAATCCAATTTCTTTTTTGATGATCTACTGCGGCACCGGGGGGTGCAACAACGCTTGATTTATCGCTCGCTTGGGTCATGAGATTCCTTCAAGAACTCGCTTGAAAAAGGCTTAATGTGGTCAACCCGGCATTGTAGCGGAGCGCCGAATAGGACTTTGCGACTGTTGAACAAATGCTTCAGCCTTGGCGCACTCAACATCACTGCGCCAAGCCACGCGCCATGCGAATAGCCGCCAGCAAACTGGCGCAATCGGCTTGGCCGGTGCCGGCAATGTCAAATGCCGTACCGTGGTCTGGGCTGGTGCGCAACAAGGGCAAACCCAGGGTGACGTTGACGCCCTGCTCAACGCCCATGTACTTCACGGGGATCAATCCCTGGTCGTGGTACATGGCCAACACCACATCAAACTCGCCGGCTTGCTCGCCTTTGGCGCGAGCCCGCATGAAGACGGTGTCGGGGGCGAATGGCCCACTGGCCTGAATGCCTGCAGCTCGTGCGGCCGTTATGGCCGGCGCAATGATCTCAATTTCTTCGCGGCCAAATAGGCCGCCTTCGCCCGCGTGCGGATTCAAGCCGGCCACACCGATCTTCGGCGCGCGGCCGAGCACTTGGCTCAGCGCTGTGTGGGTGATCTGCAGCGTTTCCAACACCGACTCAAAACGCACTGCTTCTATCGCCTCACGCAGCGACACATGGATGCTGACCAGCACGGTTTTGAGCTCGGGATTCGCCAACATCATGCGCACCGGCACTTGAGCGACTGGCTTGCCAAGAAAGGCCGCGGCTTGCGCTTGCAGCATTTCTGTATGCCCCGGAAAACGCGCGTATTCACCGCCAGCCGCTGCCAGCGCCTCTTTGTTGATAGGCGCCGTGATCATGCCGCGCGCCTGACGCGACAGGACAGCCTGCGCAGCAACAACGATGCACTCAGCCGCTGCCCGACCCGACTCAGCGTTGATCTGCCCGTAGGTTGGTGACGCCGTCAAAGCACAACCTTGCCAGACGCCGATGCAATGCGGCGGTATGCTCGCGCCATCGGCCAGACTGGCCAGTTCGCCGACTGCCTGTAGAGGCTTGTTGTGCCAAGCAGCTGCCAGCTGCGTGGCCCGGCGCATCACCGCCACATCACCCACCACAATGCAGCCGGCCATGTCTTCAGGCGCCTCCACAAAGGCTTTGGCGATGATTTCAGGGCCAATGCCAGCGGCATCGCCCATGGTGATCAGGAATGGAAGTGCTGGGGTCATGCTGCTCATGCTGTTGGGACGGTTCACGCCGGATTGTCGATGTCGATGAACCGGTGCAGCAAGCCTTGCTGCACCGCCACATGCGCAGCCACGGCTGGCGCGCCGTAGCGCTCAGAGGCGTGGTGACCGCAGGCGATATAGGCCACACCCATCTCGCGGGCATAGTGGGCTTGCGGCTCAGAAATTTCACCGGTGATGAAAACATCCGCGCCGGCCTCTATCGCCGCTTCAAAATAGCCTTGGCCGCCGCCGCTGCACCAAGCGATTTGTCGAATCGCGGTAGTTGAACCTGCGGGCCGATCGACCAGCACCACCTGCCGCCCCAACACAGCTGAAACATGTCTGGCCAAACTGTCGGCGGATGCAAAAGCCTCGCCGGCTGAACGCCCTATGAACCCCAGCCCCGTCTCACCAAAGCGACCGACCTCGCCCTCATGGGGAAGCAGACCCAACAGACGCCCAAGCTGCGCGTTATTGCCCAGTTCTGGGTGCGCGTCGAGTGGCAGGTGATAGGCGAAAAGATTGATGTCATGCGCCAACAGCAAGGCCAACCGCTGCTTCATCCAGCCCGTGACACAGCCGTCCTGACCACGCCAAAAAAGACCGTGGTGCACCAAGATCGCATCGGCTTGCCAGGCCACCGCAGCCTGAATCAGGGCCAAACTGGCTGTCACGCCAGAAACGATACGCCGCACCCTCGCCTTGCCTTCGACCTGTAAACCGTTAGGGCCGTAATCCTTGAAACGCGCGGGCTGCAGCAAGCTGTTGAAAGTTGCCAGCAACTCAGCTCTGGTGACGCCTTCGGACATGTCAGGGGGAACTGATGTCATGGCATTTCTCATGGTTTCACATCCTTTGATCTGCGCGTTAAGTGACGGCGCGATGCCCGAATTATCAGCGTGATCGTCATGCCAATGGCCTTTTTGCGGCCGTGCTGCAGATCACTCGGCTAATCGGTCAAAATCAAAGGTTAATGCGCCAGTTGAAGACTGATTCGCTGACTGCTTCTTCATATTTTCGATTACTGGTCACCACCATGCGCAGATCTTGGCTTTTGTTTTCGCAGCTTGTCACCATCATGTTGGCAGCTTATTTTGTGGTCGTGACCCTGAAGCCGCAATGGCTGGAGGGCAGCAGCCGCCTTGGCTCCGTGACCGTGATCGAAGCGCCCGCCGGCAGCACAGCCAAAATAGCCGGCGGTGCACCCGGCAGCTTTAGCGCAGCAGCCAAAGCCGCCTCTGGAGCGGTCGTCAGTATCAGTGCCAGCAAAGTCGCCACCCGCACACCGAACACCGAGGACCCTTGGTTCCGTTTCTTTTTTGGGGATCAAGTCCGCAATGAAACTCACATCGGGCTCGGCAGTGGCGTCATTGTCAGTCCCAGCGGCTACATCCTCACCAACAACCATGTGATCGAGGGCGCCGACGAAATTGAAGTCATTCTGATTGACTCCCGCAGAGCCAAAGCCAAAGTCATCGGTACAGACCCTGAAACCGACCTCGCCATCCTGAAGATCGAGCTCGACAAACTGCCAGTCATCGTGCTGGGCAGCTCCGACTCCCTTGAAATTGGCGATCAAGTGCTGGCCATAGGCAACCCTTTTGGCGTCGGGCAAACCGTCACCGGCGGCATCATCAGCGCGCTTGGACGGAGTCAGCTCGGCATCAATGTGTTTGAGAATTTCATCCAAACCGATGCGGCCATCAACCCGGGCAATTCAGGCGGCGCGCTGGTCGACACCCAAGGTCGCCTGCTGGGCATCAACACGGCGATTTATTCGCGTTCAGGAGGCTCCATGGGTATCGGCTTTGCCATTCCGGTGTCGACCGCCCGCCAAGTGTTGGAAAGTATCGTCAGGGATGGTCAAGTGACACGCGGCTGGATTGGTGTCGAACCCCAAGAGTTGAATGCTGAACTGGCACAGACCTTCAACATCTCGGCCAGAAGTGGCGTCATCATCACAGGTGTGTTGCAAAACGGTCCTGCTGCAGCAGCGGGCATCCGCCCGGGCGATGTCATTACCGCAGTAGCTGACAGGCCTGTGAGCAATGTCACCGAATTACTCAGCGCAGTGGCAGGCCTTAAACCTGGGGTGAGCGCTCCGCTGAAGGTTCAGCGCCGCGACACCAGCTTGAATGTGGCAGTGACTCCGAGCAAGCGCCAACGGCCAGCCTTACCGCGTCAATAGTTGAAGGTTTGAAGCGGTCATTCGGCAGCTTTTTCAGCGCCTTCTTCTGTGTCCGGCGCTTTGGTGTGCTTGACGAACATTTGGGCCGCCAGAATGCCGACCTCGTACAAAGCGCCGACCACGCCTAGCAACATCAACATCGAACCCGCATCAGGCGGTGTTACCAGAGCCGTACCAACCGCGGCGATCACCCAAAAGTAGCCGCGGTACTCGCGCAATTGAGCGACGGAGAGGATGCCCATGCGGACCAACAAAATGACCGCGATTGGCACTTCAAATGCCAGCCCGAAAGCCAAGAACATGCCGATGACAAAGTTGAGGTATTCCTCAATGTCAGGTGCAGCTGTGATTGATTTTGGGGCAAAGCTCTGGATAAAAGAGAACACCTGCCCAAAGACAAAGTAGTAGCAAAAAGCCACACCGATAAAGAACAGCAAGGTGCTCGACACCACCAGTGGCATGACTAGCTTTTTTTCATGCGAATAAAGCCCCGGCGCGACGAAAGCCCAAACTTGGTACAGCACCACCGGCAAGGCAATCATGAACGCGGACATGAACAAAATTTTGATCGGCACCACAAAAGGCGAGATCACATTGGTGGCGATCAGCGTGGCACCTTTGGGCAAGCTGGCAATCAGCGGCGCCGCCATGATGTCGTAAAGTGCGCCCGGGCCGGGAAACAGGGCCAGCGCAATCGCAGCAATACCAATCGCAATGACCGCTTTGATCATCCGGTCGCGCAACTCCATCAGGTGCTGGACAAAAGGTTGTTCGGTGCCTGCGAGTTCGTCAGGTTTGTCAGTTGGCGAATCGCTCATGGTCCGGTCACAAAAAAAGAAAAGCCTCGGCTATACATGGGGAATGGCGCGCGATTTCGGCCGGTAGCGGGCCACCCTAGCCGCACCCGACAAGGCCTTGGTTCGCACGCCTGAGCGCGCCTTGTACCATTGTGGAGTGGCACCCTGCTTGAGCCGCCAGTTTTTACCAGGATTTTTATACTCGGGGAAACTGATCATGCCGGGGGCGTCGCTGGAATAGCTATTGTCGCCGGCCATGTTGGTGGTTTCTGCCCAAGTTTTTTCAAAGTCGCTGGCGCTGGTCTGAATCGAGTCTTCGACGTCGCGAGCAGCGCCCACGACGCTGTCCTTCATTTTCTTGAGTTCGTCCAGCTCCATAGAGCGATTGACTTCACTTTTGACATCGGCCACATAACGCTGCGCTTTGCCCAGCAAAGTGCCAATGGTGCGCGCCAGTCGCGGCAGCTTTTCAGGGCCGATGACGATCAGCGCGACCGCACCGATCAGCGCAATTTTAGAGATGCCGAGATCGATCACGTCAGTTCACGCGGGCGCAAAGCACCCACTCACCTTGAAAGCTCAATGAGAACCTGATCAGGGTTTTTGACGTGCTTGCACGTCAATCGTGTTTTTGTCGTCGACCGGTGCTGCTGTCGCAGCAGTGACCTGCGCGGGAGGCGTCGTAACAGCCGTTTCGTCAGCAGCTGGTTGGCCGCCTTCTTTCATGCCGTCTTTGAAGCCCTTGACCGCACCACCGAGGTCACCGCCCATATTGCGGAGCTTCTTGGTACCAAAGACCATGACCACGATCAGCAAGACGATCAACCAATGCCAAATGGAAAATCCACCCATGTTTCTGTCCTAACTTTTTATGCCACCCTCAAAGGGGTAGCGTGTACGAATGATGGTGATTCTAAGGTGCTTATCAGCCCCTTCAAAGTCTAACGCTACATTGACCTCATCAACCCCGCAGCCAAGGGCGCGGACCACCCATCACATGAATGTGCAAGTGATGCACTTCTTGACCGCCCTCTGCTCCGGTATTGGCGACGATACGGTAGCCGCCATCAGGGTACGGCCTGCAACCCTGCTCAAGCGCCAGCCTTGGCGCCAACACCATCATGCGGCCCAACAGCGTTTCGTGCTCAGGCCCGAGTTGAGCCATGGAGGCAATATGGGCTTTCGGAATGATGAGAAAGTGCACCGGCGCCCACGGGTTGATGTCGTGAAACGCCAGCAACTCGTTATCTTCAAAGACTTTACGGCTCGGAATCTTGCCAGCAGCAATTTTGCAAAAAAGGCAATTCTCAGCGGCGGCGGCCGTTACGTGGCTGTGCGGTCCTAAGCTACTCATACAAGCACCACCGCTTGAGGCAGACGGTCGGCATTAAAACGCAGCCAGCCTTTGATACAGCGGTAAAGATACCAGAGCCAAACAAGAGCATAGGCCAGCATGCCTGGGAAGAGAAAAAATAACCACAGCGGCGACAGCAACACCAGCCAAACCAGCGTCCACCAAAACGTCGAAATCATGAAGTTGTGATGCGCGACGTACAAGGGTGTGACTTCATCTGCGCGCCGCAGGTAGTTGATGACCAGCGCGACAACAGCGAACACGCCGCCGCTGAACCAAGCCATCGTGTGCAAGCCGTAAAGAATTTGCATGACGAGTCGGTCACTCGACGTCTTTTCGGCGTTGTCGGAGAGTTCAGGAAAAGTCATAGTCGATGCGTTGGTGATTTGATGGCTGGCTTATTTTTCAGCATCGGCACGCAGCAGTGCTTTACGCAGAGCTTTTTCCTCAATGCCACTGGTGCCTTCGCGGCGCTCCAACTCGGCAATCACATCGGCCGGCGTTAAGTTGTAATGGGCTAAGGCGATCATGCTGTGAAACCACAGATCAGCGACTTCGCCGATCAACTTGCCTTGCAACTCTGGTGTGGCGCCGCCGTGGTCCAAGTCTTTGGCCGCCATCACGGTTTCCGTGGCTTCTTCACCGATTTTTTTCAGGAAGGCGTCAGGGCCTTGGTGCAGCAGGCGGGCGACATAACTTTGGCCGGGGTCGCCACCGTTGCGCTCCTTGCGGCTTTCAATCACCTGAGCCAAGCGCGCGAGGGAATCATTTGAAGTCTTGGTCATGAAAACGTGCGCTTTGCTTATTTGTAAATATGTTTTGGGTCTTTGAGCACCGGCTCTGCCGCGATCCATTGGCCGCCCTGGCTGCCCTCGTAGCGGTGATAAAAGCAGCTGTGGCGTCCGGTGTGGCAAGCGATCGAAGGACCCGTTTCTTGCCCGAGTTGCGTGATTTTCAGCAAAATCACGTCGTTGTCGCAGTCCAGCCGGATGTCGTGCACGGTCTGCACGTGGCCGGACTCCTCGCCCTTGCGCCAAAGCCGCGCGCGGGAGCGGCTGAAGTACACGGCCCGACCCGAGTTGGCCGTTTCCTGCAACGCCTCGCGGTTCATCCAGGCGAACATCAGCACGTCGCCGCTGGAGGCTTCTTGCGCAATCACGGGGATCAAGCCCCGCTCGTCCCATCGGACTTCATCTAACCAGTTCATACCGGGCATTGTCGGTGATTGGCCGGGTTCAAAGACGAACCGGGATGCCGCGCTCGGCCATGCGCTGCTTGGCCTGCTGCACGGTGTACTCACCGTAGTGAAAAATACTCGCGGCCAACACAGCGTCAGCACCGCCGATCTGGATGCCATCAGCCATATGGTCGAGGTTGCCAACGCCGCCCGACGCGATGACGGGCACGCTCACGGCATCGCTGACTGCGCGGGTCAGCGCCAAATCAAAGCCGGCTTTGGTGCCGTCGCGGTCCATGCTGGTCAGCAGAATTTCGCCAGCCCCGCGACGCGCCATCTCACTGGCCCAAGCCACCGCGTCGAGGCCGGTGTTTTTACGGCCACCATGGCTGTAGACATCCCAACCCGCACCACGCGTCAAAGCTTCCTCATCAGAACGGCGCTTGGCATCAATGGTGACGACGATGCATTGCGCACCATAGCGCGCTGAGACTTCGTCAATGATCTGCGGATTGGCCAGCGCAGCCGAGTTGAAACTGGTCTTGTCAGCACCGGCGTTGAGCAGCCGCCGCACATCGTCCACCGTGCGCACACCGCCACCCACCGTCAGTGGAATGAAGACCTGCGAAGCTACGGCTTCGATGATATGCAAGATCAAATCGCGACCATCGCTGGTAGCAGTGATATCCAGAAAAGTCAGCTCGTCTGCGCCTTGGTCGTTGTAGCGCGCAGCAATTTCGACCGGGTCACCAGCGTCCCGCAACTCCAGGAAATTGACGCCTTTGACAACCCGACCGCCAGTGACGTCAAGACAAGGAATGATGCGTTTAGCGAGCATGGCGGCAAGTCACTAGCCGTTGAGCTCATCAGCACGTGTCTGCGCCAGCGCGAAATCAAGATCGCCACTGTAGATCGAGCGGCCACAAATCACGCCTTCGACACCCTCGCCCTCGACCTGGCACAAGGCATCAATATCGGCCATGTTGGAGAGTCCGCCCGAAGCGATGACTGGAATCCGCAAGGCTTGAGCCAGCTTGACGGTCGCCTCAATGTTGATGCCGCTGAGCATACCGTCACGGCCAATATCGGTGTAAATGATGGATTCAACGCCGTAATCTTCAAACTTCTTGGCGAGGTCAACGACTTCGTGGCCGGTGAGTTTGCTCCAGCCGTCGGTAGCGACTTTGCCGTCTTTGGCGTCCAGACCGACAATAATGTGGCCACCAAAAGCGGTGCAGGCGTCTTGCAAAAAACCAGGGTTTTTAACGGCGGCCGTGCCGATGATGACGTAGCGCAAGCCCGCGTCCAGATAGCGCTCAATGGTGTCGAGGTCTCGAATTCCGCCGCCGAGCTGCACGTCCACCTCGCTGCCGACTTCGAGCAGGATCTTGCGAATCGCCGCCTCGTTTTTGGGCTTGCCGGCAAAGGCGCCGTTCAGGTCGACCAAGTGCAGGCGACGCGCGCCCTTGTCAACCCAGCTGCGCGCCATGGCCGCAGGGTCTTCGCCGAAGGTGGTGGACTGGTCCATGTCGCCCTGTTTGAGGCGAACGCAGTGACCGTCTTTCAAGTCAATCGCGGGGATGAGTAGCATGTTGCTTTAAA
>Ga0075464_10001293_pt1 | contig 11269 bp, 10 predicted proteins | sample DEB19_08_DNA_5_FD_75068 | JGI IMG/M metagenome (GOLD analysis project Ga0075464, IMG submission 75068) | Aqueous microbial communities from the Delaware River and Bay under freshwater to marine salinity gradient to study organic matter... | ecosystem: Environmental > Aquatic > Marine > Coastal ...
AAAACTGGCCTGCAATCCCACCTTCAAACTCCGCCCGGGTAACGGCGGCGCATTCGGGAAGGCTGTCGTCGTCAGCACCGACGTTGCGCTGTACGCCAATGTGTTGGTGATGTTGTCCAGCCGCGCGTACCACAGCCAACTGGCTGGGCCGCTTTTCATGCGGTAAGACGCGCCGGTGTTCCAGCGGGTGTTGGCGGCCGTTGCCTGGTCTCCTGTGGGCACTGGCTTTTGCGCCGCCAAATAGTCCACACCCAAATTGGCACCAAACGGGCCGCTGGCATATTTCAAGGTAGCACCCAGGCGCATCGGCGGGATACGCGACAGCGGCTGGCTGGTCGCCAGATTGGTGGCTTTGACCCGGTCAGCCCGCAGCGCCAGGTCGATCGGGGAAGCGCCTTCTATCAGGCGAATGTTTCCGCTCGCCTCAAACCCCATGAATCTGGCACGCGTTTGCAGGTAGCGAAATTCATTGAGCGGGCTGAAAGTGGCCCCCGTTGCTTGAGAAAAGCCAGGGTTTGCTGGGTCATCCACCGGGTTCACTTCACCGTCAGACTGGTTGCGCCTGACACCCGCGGATTGCGCCAAGCCAATGTAATTTTGAAAGTGACTTCTGTAGGCGTTGAAGGCAAACGAATCAAAGGCCGACTTCCAGGCCACACCCACATCAAACTGCGTTGCCTTTTCTTTGGCCAACGTGTTGTCACCGACCTCGTAGGCACGCGTGGCAATGTGCGGGCCGTTGGCAAACAGTTCGTAGTCTTTCGGTGCGCGCTCGGTGTAGGCCACATGACCTGTCAGTTGCCACGCTGGCGCGACGTTCCACAAGCTGCCAAGCGCATAGCTTGACGGCCTGAAATTGCGTTGGCCCGGTACAAATTTGGCCAGTGCCGGGTTACCCAATGACTCGACCTTGACCGATTCGGTTCGACCGCCAAACGTCAGTTTGCCCCAGGATGTTGTGTATTCTTCATACGCAAACAAAGCGTTTTGGCGCGTGCGACTGTAGGGCGCAAAAGCTTCGTCACCATCGGCCGAGAACCGACCCTCTTCGAGTTGAACGCCGACCAGACCCTCAAAGTTTCCGAGTGCGGCGTGCCGCGCTTCCAGGCGCACATCACTGCCCCGGTTTTTAAACACGGTGCCTGGCACGGTGTTGGTGAATTCTGTGTGGGTGTAATCGGTCTTGCTGTACTGGCCTTTGACACTTTGAACCAGGCCACCCAGATTCTTGAGCTCACCTTCCAGGGCGAAGCGGTCAGACTTCATGCCAATGTTGACGTTGGGCTCAGCCACGGTGCCGTAGTTGCTGCGGTAACCACTGACAGAAGCACCCAGATACCCCTGGTCAAAAAAGACAGAGCCGCCCAGCGCCGTGCTGCTGATCTTGCTGGCAGAGTTGCAAATGCTCCTGGCCGTGAAAGTGCCAGCGGTCCGGTTGCACACGATGTTGATCGGCACATAGACATCTTTGGTGTCCCGGTTCATCGCATCAACATGGAGGGCGTAGCGGTTGTTGCCCGCTTCCAACAAGACACCGGCAGAGCGTTCTTTGTTGCCGGTTGCCGCACCCAGGTCCACCTTGCCGCCCACACCGCCTTTGGCATCAAACAAGGCTTCGCGCGGGATGCGGTTGTCAATCACATTGACCACGCCGCCGACAGCGCTGCCGCCGTATTGCAACGCGCCCGGCCCGCGCAGTACGTCGATGCGCTCAATGCTCAGCGGGTCCGCACTGACGGAATGGTCATAGCTCAAATTGGATGCATCCTGCAATGCGCCGCCGTTGTTCAAAATGCGGATGCGGTCACCGTCTTGCCCACGAATGATGGGGCGGCTGGCATTGGGCCCAAAGTAGGTGCTGCTGACTCCGGGCGTGCCGTCGAGTGTTTCCCCCAGGGTGGTTTTGGAGCGCAGCAGCAACCCTTCACCCGAATACTGGGCCGAAGGCGCGATCAAGTCTGCCGCACCCAACGGGTTGCCGGTGATGGTGATTTCTTGAAGTGCAGGAGCGGGAGCCAGAGTGGATACTTGTGCCAGCAGGCCCGTGTGTTGCGCAGCAATGAGCGATAGCACAGCCAACCGAACGGCACTTTTTGAAAATGAATAGGGCATGAATTGACTTTTTTGAATCGGGAAAAAGCGACGTGCCAAGCCGCAAAGGCCCAGCACCGCGCAAGGCGGGGAGATTCAAAAAGTCAAAGGTGGGCCGCGCGCGTCAAAAAGCGCAGCCCAGCGGGCGAGTGCTTCGCCCTGAAAAACAGCCACGGCAAACGATGGCAAAACAACCGGCAGCGCCATCAAGGCCACAGCGGGCATCACGTAGCTGTCCCTGAGCTGGTCATACAGACGGCAGTCTGTGCTGCTGCTGTGTGACGAAAAAAGTTGCTCCAAAAAACCGCCGTCATGATGCGCTGGGTGCGACGCATGTGATTCATGCGCGCCCACCGCATGCTGGGTGCCTGCCAGAGCGCTGTGCTTGATGGCATGCAACTGGCCCAGGGACTGCGACAGCAGCAGTGCAAGCGCCAGCCCCGAGACCAACAGCCGCACCCACCACCGAAGACGGCTTGGGGTTTCAGGCAATGGCGACAAGCGAGTCATGTGGCGTTATTTTATGGGCGTCGCGTCAGTCATGCGGTAATACAGGCCATAGGAGTCATCGTTGAGCACCAGGAACTTGCCCTCCACCACGACCGGCTCCATGCCGTATTTGACCGGGGTTTTGGTGCGCACTTCCACCATGCTTTCAGGCCCGCCCGCCGTGCAGAACGAGCAGGTCAGGGGCACGGACGACAGCAGGAAATGGCGCTGCCTTTCACCCGGCTCCAGCGGCATCATGAAGCCCTGAATGCGCTGGGTTTTCTGACTCAAGGCCGTTTGGCTGGCGTTAAATACCGGCAGGATGCGGTTTTTGTCGGTTTTGGTTTTGACGTCTGTCAGCACGGACCAGGGGATCACATCCTGGCGCAGTTCCAGTGGCGCAAACGGGCTGCCCGCCCCATGCACGCCTGGGCCCTGGCCCGCAGGCGCAGCAGCGATGGGCGACGACAGCGTCTGCGCGGTGACGCTCAAGCTTGCAGCCGCCATGCAAAGAGCCGCACCGGCAGCCGCTCCCCATGTCTTAAAACGTGTTGTCATGCAGCGCTCCTGAAAACAAATGAAACAAAGGAATCGGTAGATTTTGCGCCAAACGTTCGCCGGGCTCAATGCGCGTGCTTCATGCCGCAGTATTTGCCTACGGCAAGGCCTTTGCAGGCTGCCTGCAGCTCTTTTTCGCACACGTCCGCTTTTTTGCCCGATTCAAGACATTTGGCGGCGCCTTCATGGGCCGCCGCCATGGCGCGGTGACGGGTGATGTCTTCCTTGAGTTCCTTGTCGGCATGCGGTGCAGCATGGGCCGACAACGCGGCGGCCAGCAGGGTCATGATGAGCAGGTTTTTTTTCATGTGAGTTTCTATGGTTTTATCGGGATTGAAGAAGTTCAAACACACTGACCCGGTACGCCTCCCAGGCGGGCAGCGCACTGGCAGCCAGCGCCACAGCCGCAGCCAGCGCGGGGAGGAGCATCAATTCAAGCGGCCAGACAAACGGGGTGAGCAACACAGATTTTTCAGCCTGCAGCGCCCAGGCAGCGGCTGCCATCACCCCCTGCCCCGCCAGCACGCCGAGCACACAAGCCAGCAGCGCCAGCCACAGCGCCTCACACAACACCAGGACAACGATCTTACGCGGCGGCGCACCCAGCATGCGCAGCAGCGCCAGGTCAGCCCGGCGCTCGCGTACCGCGCTCCACAGGGCAATCAACACACTCAGGCCCGCCGTGAGGAGCAGCACGCCAGCCAGGGCTTTGAGCACATCGGTCCCGACGCCAATCATGCCCAGCAAGCGGGTGATCTCCAGCGCAGGCGCGGCGGCCTGCATCTCGGTTGTGGTGTTTACAAAACGCGGAAACGTCACCGCAGCCAGCGGCGTTTTGTATTGAATCAACGCCAATGTCAATTCGCGTTCGTCCTCCAAAACCTTTTGGTCTTCAGCATCCAGTGCAGCATCGGTTTCATGCACTTTCCAGACCGATTCCGTTGACGTCAGCACCAGGCGGTCCAGCACCGAGCCGCTGGCTGCCAGCACGCCCACCACCGTGTAGGGCAGTTGGCCATGGCTTTGCCCCCCGCCCCCCAGACCGTGGCTGCCAGCAAAGCTGTCACCTGCCTTCAAACCGGTTTGCCGCGCCACCTGGCTGCCAATGACGGCCTGCAGGGGCTGGGCCCACAGCACACCGCTGGCCAACTTGGCGTCGTAATGCTGGATGTAGTCAAGCGACGTGCCCACAATGCGAAAGCCGCGAAAGCTGTCGCCCAGGCTGATGGGAATCACTTTGGCGACCTGCGGATTTTTTTCAAGCGCCCTGACTGCCGCCAGCGGCACATTGCCTGTGGGCGCATCAATATGAAACACGCCTGACAAAATCAATTGCATCGGGCTGCCTTTGGCGCCGACCACCACGTCGATGCCGGCCAGGTCGCGTTCAAAGGCTCGGGTGATCTGCTGGCTGGCCAGCAACACCAGGGTAATGGTTGCCAGGCCAAGCGCCAGCAGCAACAGGTTCAGGCTGGCGGCGAGCGGCCTGGACCACAGGTAGCGCCAGGATAAAAGAATAGTTTTCATGAATTCAAAATGCTATTGATTCAGGAGCTTCTCGCGCATGTATTCATTGGCTTGGAGGCCAATTTGACACCTAAAAACGGCCTTGAAACGGCTTCCAGATGCTGTGGGACGCGCGAATCATGGGTAGCAATGACCAACGTGGCGTTTAATCGCTCTGCCGTGGCCAGCAGCAGCCCCAGCGCGGCAGCGCAAGCCTCGTCGTCCAGACTGGCGGTGGGCTCGTCGGCCAGGATGACTTGCGGCTGCAGCAGCACCGCCCGCGCCAGCGCCACCCGCTGGGCCTGCCCGCCGGACAACTGTGACGGCCTGCGCTCTGCCAAGTCCTGCACACCCAGCGCGGCCAGCGCCTTCTGGATGCTTTTGTTGTCCGTTTTTAACCCCGCCGCCCACTGCGCCAGCGCCAGGTTGCCGTGCACGGTCAGCGCGGCGCTCAAATGCAGCTTTTGCGGCAAAAAGCCAATCGCTTTGGCACGCCAGGCGTCGCTGTGCACCTTGTCGAGTAGCCTTAAGGCTTGCCCGGCGACAGTGATGCTGCCGCTGCTGGCGTTCAGCAAGCCAGCAGCCAGTGCCAGCCAGGTCGACTTGCCCGAACCGGAAGCGCCTGTGAGCAGCAGCACGCCCCCCTGCGGCACGTCAAGGTCTTCAAACCTGATCTCAGGCCCGTTGGCGTACTGGTAGGCGAGTTGCCTTGTGGTGATCATTTTTAAAGTGTAATTGGACTGGTCCACGAAGGCGGCCACGTCTTAAGCTGCGGTATAAACAAACCATGACCGACCAGCCACACATCCCGACCCATTTGCGCACCCACACCTGCCACGGCCTGGCGCCTGGCCCGGCGCTGCTGGTGCTGGGCGCTGTGCATGGCAACGAGATTTGCGGCACGCAGGCCACCCGGCAACTGCTGGCAGACATTGACAGCGGCAGTGTGACGATTGACCGCGGCTCGGTCACTTTTGTGCCCATCACCAACCCGCTGGCCTATCAGCTCAAGCGCCGCTTTGGTGACCGCAACCTGAACCGCAACATGGCTCCCAGCGCCATCCCGCAAGATTTTGAAGACCGCCTTGCCAATGTGCTGACACCGCTGCTGGACGCGCATGACGTGCTGCTGGACCTGCATTCCTTTCACACGGGCGGCGCCCCCTTTGTGATGATTGGCCCGCAGAACAACACCGGCGCACTGGAGCCTTTTGCACTGGCGGCTGAAGAAATGCAGTTGGCGCTGCACACCGGCGCACCGCGCATCGTCGAGGGCTGGCTGGACACCTATGCACGCGGCGTGCAGCGGCGGGCCGCCAAAGCCCTGGACAACATCCATGCCCGCTCACAGACGCTGGTGACCAACCCCAACTACGGCGTCGGCACCACCGAGTACATGCGCGCACGCGGCGGTTATGCCGTGACGCTGGAATGTGGCCAGCACGACGACCCTGCCGGCGTGGGCGTGGCCAGGCATGCCATTTTGCAGACGCTGGGCTTGCTCGGCATCACCAACGCCAAGCCCACCTCCCCCATCGCTGTGCCTGAAATTTTGCGGCTGATTGACGTGACCGACAAAGCACACGCAGGCGACACGTTCGCCAAAGAGTGGCGCAGCTTTGACGTGGTCAAAGCTGGCGACGTGATTGGCGTACGGCACAGCGGCGAGGAAGTCAAGGCGCAGGGCGACGGCTTTGTGGTCTTCCCCAATCCGCGCGGTGAAGTCGGCCAGGAATGGTTTTACTTCGCGCAGCGGCGGGTTTGATCCGTTTTGACGGGGTTTGCGTCAAAACCGCCCCCAAACATCTGGAAATAGCCGTTTTAAGGCATCAAATACGCCTTCAGACCAATCAATGCATGCGCGAGCAGCTCCTAAATAAATAGCAAAAGGAAACAACACATGGGCGCACAATGGAAAGCCAAAGGCAAAGAACTGGCCGCCAACGCACGGGGCCGGGTGTTTGGCAAACTGGCCAAAGAGATCATGGTGGCAGCGCGCGGCGGGGCTGACCCTGCAGGCAACGCCAAGTTGCGGCTGCTGGTCGAGCAGGCCCGCAAGGTCAGCATGCCCAAGGACACGCTGGACCGCGCGATCAAAAAAGGCTCGGGCACCGGCACGGAAGCCGTGCATTTTGAACACGTCATTTACGAAGGCTTTGCGCCGCACCGCGTGCCGTTGATGGTGGAATGCCTGACCGACAACCACAACCGCACCGCGTCTGAAGTGCGGGTGCTGTTTCGCAAGGGGCAGTTGGGTACATCGGGCTCGGTGTCGTGGGACTTTGACCATGTCGGCATGATTGAAGCTGAACCCACTGCACCCGGCGCAGATGCCGAGACCGCCGCCATTGAAGCCGGTGCGCAAGACTTTGAGCCCGGCGAGGAAGACGGCCACACCCTGTTTTTAACCGACCCCACCGATCTGGACCTGGTCAGCCGCGCCCTGCCTGCCCAGGGATTCACCGTGCTGTCAGCCAAGCTGGGCTACAAGGCCAAAAACCCGATAGACCCTGCGACATTGAGCGTTGCGGACATGAACGAGGTTGAGGCTTTTTTAGCTGCCATTGATGCCAACGATGATGTGCAAACCATTTACGCAGGTCTGGCATGATGAAAAAAGTGATTCTTGGCCTGCTCCTGGCTGTATCGGCATTCAGCGCGCTGGCTCAAGACGCGCTGGCACCCATCCCCAGCCTGAACGTGCCGCGCTACATGGGCAGCTGGTACGAGATTGCCAAATACCCCAACTTCTTTCAGCGCAAGTGCATCAGCAACACCGTGGCCGAGTACAGCGCCCAGCCAGATGGCACGGTGCGCGTGTTCAACCGCTGCACACAGGAGGACGGCAAGGTCATTGACGCGCTAGGCCAGGCCAGGCAGATTGGCAACGCGACCTCACCCAAGCTTGAAGTGCGTTTTGCACCAGCCTGGCTGTCGTTTCTGCCCTTTGTGTGGGGCGACTACTGGGTGATTGACATCGACACCGACTACCAGCTGGTCGCGGTGAGCGAGCCCAAACGCGAGTACCTGTGGGTCTTGTCCAGAACACCCGACGTGCCAGCCAAGGCCTATGACGAGCTGTTGGCGCGGCTGGAGAAAAAAGGCTTTGATTTAAAAAAGCTTGAGAAGTCCAAGCAAACCAAGCCTTGAAGGCGGTGAAAAAGCCCTTTTTTGAGCTTTTTCAGGTATCAAATCAGCCTCCAGACCAATAGGTACGTGCGCGAGCAGCTACAGTTAATATAGCAAACTTTAAATCGCTATGCGTCGGGCTGCACCCGCACAAACCTCCCGTACACACCCACGCAGCCACCGATGAGCGGGGTCGGCATGCAGCCGTGGATGCCAGAGCAAGGACACCGTGAACACTGGCATATCGACCGGAAGCGGAAAACTGAACATGCCGGCACGCAGATTGGTGGTGTGCCGTTCTGGAACACTGGCGATTAAATTTGAGTCACGAGCAAGAGCCAGCGCTGTCGAAAAACCACCCACCATTGTGGTGACCGTCCGTTGCAGCCCCAACGACTCCAGGGCTTCATCTATGGGCCCTTTGTCGAGACCGCGCCGTGACACAAGGATATGCCTGCCAGCGGCATAACGCTCGGCCGTGATCTCGCCCTGGCTCAGCGGGTGCCCCATGTGCACCACGCCAATGAAGCGGTCCTTGAACAAGGCCTGCATATGCACCTCAGGCGAAGCTGTCTTGCCAACAACACCCGTTTCCAGATCGACGATACCGCTGCGAAGTGGCTCGCTGTCTTTGTCGGGCTTTTGCATGAAGCGCAACCTGACACCAGCTGCTTTTTCAGCGACTTGGGCAATCAACGCCGGACCGAAGTTTTCCACAAAGCCTTCGCTACAGCGCAGGGTGAACGTACGTACCAGCCGTTTGAGATTGAGTTTTCCGGCTGGGCGTAGAACGCCTTGTGCATCCTGCACCAATTGGTTGACCTGCGCCCGGATTTCAAGCGCCCTGGGTGTGGGAACAAGCCCGCGCCCAGCCCTGACCAGCAACGGATCGCCTGTCGTCTGACGCAATCGCGCCAGTGCCCGACTCATTGCCGACGGGCTTAGCCGCAAGCGCCGGGCCGCGCCTGCAACGCTGCCCTCCTGGAGCAACACATCAAGCGTGACAAGCAAATTGAAGTCGGGGGTCGTCATAGATGTGCCACAACGCAGTTTAGCCTCTGTAAGGCGTTCAGTGCACTTATAAAGTATCAATAATGCGTCTTGCGCTATGTCAGGTGAGGAATTACGCTTGAAGCAGCTCTATTTTGGGAGTTGCCAAAGAAGGAAAACATGTTCAAGCCACTCTTGTTTAGACGAGACGATGCAGTCATTACGATGCCGCCTTCGGTTCGCTGGGCACTTGCCAGTTTGTCGCTGTCGATGCTGCTGTCATCGCTGGGGACCAGCATTGCCAATGTGGGCTTGCCAACCCTGACACTGGCGTTTGATGCCTCTTTCCAGCAGGTCCAGTGGGTGGTGATTGCCTATCTTCTTGCCATCACAACCGTGATCGTCAGCGTCGGGCGGCTCGGTGACATGATTGGCCGCCGACGGCTGCTGATGGCCGGTGTTTTACTTTTCACGCTGGCCTCGGCCTTATGCGGCCTGGCGTCGACGCTGTGGCTACTGATTGCCGCCCGCGCAGCGCAGGGCATGGGGGCAGCCGTCATGATGGCGCTGACCATGGCTTTTGTGGGTGACACGGTTGGCAAGACGAGGACTGGCAGCGCCATGGGATTGTTGGCGACCACGTCAGCACTGGGCACGGCTCTTGGCCCTTCGCTGGGTGGCGTTTTGATCGCTGGATTCGGATGGCAAGCCATCTTCCTGATCAACGTCCCACTGGGTGTTGTGACTTTCTTTCTCGTGCAGCGCTATTTGCCTATCGATCAGCCTCGGTCAAAGGCACAGAACGCCGGATTTGATCTTGCGGGCACCTTCTTGTTGAGCTTGAGCCTGGCAGCCTATGCGCTGGCCATGACCACCCGCTACGGTGAGGGGCATGGCCGTTTTGGGATGTTCAATATGGCTCTTTTATTGGCATCAGCTCTTGGCGTTGGCCTGTTCATCCACGTGCAAGCGAGGGCAGCGTCACCCCTGATCAGGTTGGCGATGTTCAGCGAACCCGTTTTGAGGGCAAGCCTAGCGACAAGCATGCTCGTCTCAACCGTGATGATGACGACGCTGGTTGTCGGGCCGTTTTATTTGTCACGTGCACTGGGGCTTGATGCTGCGATGGTGGGCCTGGTCTTGTCAGTCGGCCCGCTTGCTGCCGCCCTGACGGGCGTGCCGGCCGGTCGCATGGCAGACCGTTTTGGCGCTGCCCGCATGACACTGGTTGGACTCTTCGCTATAGCGACAGGCTCCTTGGTTCTTGCCATGGTGCCAGCCACATTTGGCATAGCCGGCTACATCACCCCTCTCGTGGCCGTCACCGTCGGCTATGCCTTGTTCATGACCGCCAACAATACCGCGGTGATGGCAGATGTTGACTCAAACCAGCGCGGCGTTGTTTCCGGCATGCTCAGTCTGTCGCGCAATCTCGGGTTAATCACAGGCGCATCGGCCATGGGCGCTGTGTTCACAATGGCATCAAGGGCGACAGACATCACCACAGCCACGCCCGGGGCTGTGGCCACAGGGATGCGATTCACATTCGCAGTCGCAGCCATGCTTATCATCGTCGCGCTCACCGTAGCAGCTCGAAGTCGATCTTCAGCCACTTCAAGATAGGAAATAAGCCTTTGGGCCCTGTAAATAAATGCGCGAGTAGCTCCTGAATCAGGAGCGATCCGTTTTATGCCTCAGCCTTTCCCACCTTGCCAAAACTGAACACGCCGGGGTCGCGGATCGGGTCCACATCGACCGGGATGGTGCTTTTGGGTGGGAATTTTCCTTCGAGCAGCAGCTTGCTGAGCGGGTTTTCAATCCGCTGCTGAATGGCGCGTTTCAGCGGCCTGGCGCCAAACACCGGGTCGAAGCCAACCTTGGCCAGCTCGGCGATCGCTGCTTCTGACACCTGCATCGTCAGTTCCATCTTCTCCAGCCTGGCCATCAGCACCTTGAGCTGAATGCGCGCAATCGACTCGATGTTTTTAGCGTCGAGGGCATGAAAGACCACGGTCTCGTCAATCCGGTTCAAGAACTCGGGACGGAAGTAGTTTTTCAGCTCGTCCGTCACCGCGTCTTTGATCTCCTCATAGGGCTTGCCAACCATGCTTTGAATGATCGGCGAGCCGATGTTGCTGGTCATCACGATCACGGTGTTTTTAAAGTCCACCGTGCGGCCCTGGCCGTCGGTCAGGCGGCCATCGTCCAGCACCTGCAGCAATACGTTGAACACGTCAGGGTGGGCTTTTTCAACCTCATCGAGCAGCAACACGCTGTAGGGCTTGCGGCGCACGGCTTCGGTCAAGTAGCCGCCCTCCTCATACCCGACGTAACCGGGCGGCGCGCCAATCAGGCGGGCCACGCTGTGCTTTTCCATGAACTCGCTCATGTCCACCCGGATCAGGTGGTCTTCGCTATCGAATAAAAAGCCAGCGAGGGCTTTGCAGAGTTCGGTTTTACCCACACCTGTCGGGCCGAGGAAGAGGAAGGAACCGGTGGGCCGGTT
>Ga0075464_10001295_pt1 | contig 11260 bp, 12 predicted proteins | sample DEB19_08_DNA_5_FD_75068 | JGI IMG/M metagenome (GOLD analysis project Ga0075464, IMG submission 75068) | Aqueous microbial communities from the Delaware River and Bay under freshwater to marine salinity gradient to study organic matter... | ecosystem: Environmental > Aquatic > Marine > Coastal ...
GCTTCACGCCCAGAGATCGTCTCTCTTGCAGGTGGAATGCCAAACCTTTCAGCGCTACCGATGGAGATGATGGCTGGCGTTGTTAATGATTTGATCCTGACCAATGGTGCAGAGGCGCTCCAATATGGAAGTGGACAGGGACATCCAAAGTTTCGTGAGCAGATCTGCGATGTGATGGCCCTTGAAGGTATTCGCGCCAATCCTGACGATGTCGTTGTGACAACTGGTTCACAGCAGGCGCTCGACCTTATCTCTCGTATCTTTATCGATCCAGGCGATGTTGTTCTCGTTGAAGCACCTTCTTATGTGGGAGCTCTTGGAACATTCCGCCAATATGAAGCATCTGTAGTCCATGTTGAGATGGATCATGATGGAATGGTTCCGGATTCGCTCCGCCACGCGATTACCAGTGTGCGCGCTGCAGGTCGGAAGATTAAATTCCTCTATCTGATTCCTAACTATCAGAATCCAACAGGTGTCTGCCTTCCTGCAGATCGCCGCACTGAAATCTTAAATATCTGCCGTGAGGCAGAGATCTTCGTTGTTGAAGATAACCCATATGGCTTACTCGGCTTTGATAAGCCATCTCCTAATGCGATGCGCGCTGAAGATTCAGAGAATGTCATCTATTTAGGGTCGTTCTCAAAGACAATCGCATCCGGTCTTCGTGTTGGTTGGGCCCTGGTTCCACAATCACTCAAAGATAAATTAGTGATTGCATCAGAATCTTCGATTCTTTGTCCATCAAACTTCACCCAGCTCACAATCTCCAGCTATCTTGCAGATCAGCCATGGCGTGATCAGATTGCAAGCTTCTGTGAGCTTTATAAGGTCCGCCGCGATGCGATGCTTGAATCACTGGAAGAGTATTTTCCAAAGGAAGCAACATGGACAAAGCCTGGTGGTGGCTTCTATGTCTGGGTTAACTTGCCGGCAGAGATTGATACAAAGGCGTTGGTGCCAAAGGCGATTGTTGCCAAGGTTGCCTATGTTCCAGGAAATGCCTTCTATGCCGATGGTCTAGGTTCTTGGTCGCTACGTTTGTCATACTGCCACCCAACACCAGAGCGTATCCGTGAGGGTGTTAAGGCTCTTGGTGGAGTAATTAAGCAGGAGATGTCACGTCGAGGAACAGCGCTTAAATAATTTAGTTACTTGAGCTATTTGCCTTCAATTAAATCCACGATGCGCTGAAGATCTTCTGTTCCTGCAAATTCAATAACAATCTTGCCCTTACCTTTGCCGAGCTCAACGTTGACGCGGGTATCGAGGTAATCGCTGAGCAGCTCTGATGCTGCGAGACCGGCGCCAGAGACGCCTTTTGCTGTTGCCTTCTTTGGCTTAGAGGTTGATGGCTTATGGGTTGCAATGATCTCTTCTGTTGCGCGAACACTGAGTCCCTCGCCAACAATTCTTGATGCAAGCTTCTCAATATCGTTTGTATCTGTAAGCCCTAGGAGTGCGCGAGCATGTCCTGCCGACAAGATTCCAGCAGCAACTTTGCGTTGCACTGACTCTGGGAGATTGAGAAGGCGGATTGTGTTTGAAATTTGAGGGCGGGAACGGCCTAACTTCAGTGCTAGTTCATCATGTGTGCAGCCGAAGTCGGTGAGGAGTTGTAAGTATGCAGCGCCTTCTTCGAGTGGATTGAGTTGGCTGCGATGAATATTCTCGATAAGCGCTTCGCGAAGAAGTTCATTATCGGGAGTCTGTCGAATAATGACAGGAATTGATTTCAACCCAGCAGCTTTTGCGGCGCGGAAGCGGCGCTCTCCCATGATCAATTCATATTTATTTTCACCAACCTTACGAACCACCGGAGGTTGCAGAATTCCAAATAACTTAATGGATGAAATAAGTTCATTAAGCGCATCTTCATCAAAGACAGTACGTGGTTGACGTGGGTTAGGAGAGATTTGTTCTAAAGGAATTTCATTCTGTGTTGCAACAACTTCTTCGTTGACTGTAAGAGTTGTTGGGATGAGTGAATCTAAATTGATTCCGAGTCCGCCACGCTTTGTTGCCATTATGCGATGCCATCCTTGTAGTTGATACTCACCACGTTTGAATTAAATTCATTTGTGAGATCTGGTTCTTTTGCTTTTCCACGTTCTGCAATCTCACGAGCAACCTGCATATATGCAATTGCACCAGGTGATAGCGGATCGTATGTCATAACAGTTTGGTTATAGGAAGGTGCTTCAGATACGCGCACAGCACGTGGAATTGGGACATCAATTAACTCATTAGGAAAATGTGCACGGACATTTGCTGCAACATCATTTGATAAACGAGTGCGTGAATCAAACATGGTCAGAATAATTGTTGAGAGGTTGAGTGATGGATTTAGTCGCTTCTTCACAAGAGTGTATGTCTCTAATAATTGCGATAGACCTTCAAGTGCGTAGTACTCAGTTTGAATTGGAATCATCAGCTCGCGGGATGCTGCAAATGCATTGATAGTTAGTAAACCAAGTGATGGTGGGCAATCGATAAAGATGTAGTCGTAGTTAACGCTAATCTCATCAATCGCCTCCTTTAATTGAAGTTCGCGTGCAACCATGGAGACTAAATTAATCTCAGCATTGGCAAGAGATGTATTAGATGGAACGCAGTCGAGTTCAGGAAAACCAGCGACCTTTTGAATAACAGATGCCATCGGTGATGTCCCCATGAGGACCTCATAGACGCCAGCGCTCTCACGGTGTTCAACACCGAGTGCGGTTGAGGCATTTCCTTGGGGATCGAGGTCGATAACGAGGACTCGAAGGCCACCCATTGCTAGGGCTGCTGCGATATTGACGGTGGAGGTGGTCTTTCCTACCCCGCCCTTCTGATTAGCCACTGTGAAGATACGGGTGGAGGCAGGTTTAGCCATCGCCTCTTTGAGGCGGCGTACGCCTATCACTTTTCCGTTTGTTTCACGTGAATCATCCACAGGGGTATTGAACCACCAATATGGGAGGGGTATTTACTTCCTAATAACTACGAAAGGCTTACCTTTGGAAGCTTCTTCAGCTCAACTACGCGGCCAAGACCGATACCTTCAAGGGTAATCTCATGCAAGATTGAGCCTGGAACCGCCTCCATCTCGCGGGCTGCAGACTCCCCCTTCATCGCTAAAAGGGATCCATTCATCTTGAGCATATGCCAACTCATCTTCTTTAACTTATCAAGGGCTGCTACTGCACGAGCGGTGACATAGTCGGCGCTCTTCTTCACATCTTGGGCTCGGCCACGGATTACCTGGATCTCAGTACCCTCTGTAGCCTCTTTGAGGAACTCCACACGGCGCTCAAGTGGCTCAATCAGGGTGACTTTAAGGTCAGGGCGAGCGAGCGCGATCACTATCCCAGGAAGTCCTGCCCCTGATCCAATATCAAAGAGGGATGCTCCCTGTGGGAGGAGTTGGCAGACAAAGAGGGAGTTGAGGATATGGCGCTACCAGATTCGATCGCCTTCACGAGGGCCGATGAGGCCACGCTCAATACCTGCTCCTTTGAGGAAGTCGGCATAGGCGCGGATCTCCCCCTCCTTCTCAGGAAAGTGGCGAGCGATCAGCTCATCGAGCGTTGGTTCCACGTGAAACAGCCTCTATCTCTTGAGGGTTACGGGGTTTAGGAAGGGAAGATGACGACGAAACGGCGTGGATCTTCACCCTCAGACTCTGAGGTGAGGCCCATATCCTGGATTGTGTCGTGGATAATCTTGCGCTCAAAGGCGTTCATTGGGTCGAGTTTGATCTCTTTACCTGATGATTTAGCCTCTTCGCCAAGCTTCTTAGCAAGAGCGGTGAGCTCCTTACGGCGGTTAGCGCGGAAGTTCTCAATATCGAGCATGAGGCGGCTGCGATCTCCAGATGAGGTCTGAACAGCAAGGCGTGTGAGCTCCTGGAGAGCGTCAAGGACTTCGCCATCTTTGCCAACGAGGTGGCTCAACTTGCCACCTACGATAGCGAGGGAGGCGCGGCCATTTTCAACGTCGATATCGATATCTCCATCGAGATCTGCGATATCAAGGAGGCCTTCGAGGTAATCAGCTGCGATATCGCCCTCTTCCTCAAGCTTTGCCACTGACTTAGGTGCCTTCTTAGCGCCTTCAGTTGTCGCTTCTACTGACTCTTCTACTACTTCTACTGACTCTGGCATTATGCTCTCCATTTGTTGGGTGAATTATATGTTATTGTCGTATTTTGTGCGTTTTTGCACTCAAATATCCGAATTACTTCTTCTTCTTTTTAGCCTTCTTTGGCTGTTGGCGCTGACCTTCAACTTTAGGAGCCTCTGGAGCTGGTGAACCCTCAACGCCCTCAATCTCCTTACCCTCGAGCTTTGCCTTATGGGAGCGCTTACGTTGAAGCTCTTCATAGGCAGGTGAGCCAGGGGTTGGGTTGCGCTTGATGACATAGAACTGCTGGCCCCATGTCCATAGGTTTGTCGTTGACCAGTAGATTAGAACTCCGACTGGGAAGTTAACGCCAGAGATTGCAAAGATCAATGGGAATAAATACAACATGATCTTCTGCTGCTGCAACATCATATTGTTGCTGGAATCCATCTTTGGCATGCCCTTTGTCATCAACTGCTTCTGAGTTGTGAAGGTGGTTGCTGACATAAAGAGAATCAAAATGACTGTAACGATCTTTACAGAGAGAAGATCTGTTCCAAGGAAGCTCTCTGAAATCTTTGCGCCGAAGAACTTTGCTTGTGCTGCAGATTCTAGATATTCACCTTTAAGGAAACCGCGAGCGATTGGTGCTGGAACACCAGCATCTGTCTTAGCTGCGATTCCGTTAAGAACTGTGAAGAGTGCGAAGAAGATTGGTGCTTGCGCCAAGATTGGAAAACAAGAAGCGAGTGGGTTTGTCTTATGCTCTTTATAGAGCTTCATCATCTCTTCTGATTGCTTCTGGCGATCATCCTTATATTTATTCTGGATCGCCTTCATCTGTGGTTGTAGCGCTGTAAGTGCGCGTTGGCTCTTAATCTGCTTAACAAAGAGTGGGATCAAAATAATTCGGATGAGGACTACAAGTCCCATAATTGATAGCGACCATGTCACACCAGAGTCTGCACCGAAGATCGGTGAGAAGACATTATGGAAGAAGACCATAACTCCAGAGACGATGTTATAGAGCGGATTTAAGATAAAGCCCATTAGAGGACCCCTTCTTTCATTTTTCTATTATTGGAGTTATCTGAAACCATTGTGCTGCGCATACTTGCAAGTGCATCTGCGCTATCGAGTTCGTAATCAACATAATCAACGCCACCATGTGACCATGGATTGCATCGAAGTAAACGCCAGCTAGCCATTGCTAACCCTTTAAGGCCATAGCGGCGGATTGCGACAGCTGCATAATTTGAACAAGATGGGTAGTACTTACACTTTGCTTCTCGTGTTGATGAGAAGGCTTGATAAGCCTTAATGAAGATATCTGCGATGCGCTTCATCTATGCACTCGCCATTCGCTTGGCAGCTTTAGCAATCAAACGAGATGAAATCTCTGCAATCTCGCCATGAACATCAATTGATGATCCCTGCTTTAGGCCGCGGATCACAATGAGAGATCCTTGTGGGAAGTTCTCTAGTTGTGGTGCGAGGGCATGACGGATCTGACGAGATACGCGGTGGCGACGGACTGAACCACCCACACCTTTACCGATAATCAACCCTGCGCGTGGGTTCTCGTTTACAGCAGAATTATTTGTGACAGGGTTAATGTGAAGATATCCAACGAAATGTTCTGAGGTGACGCGAAGGCCGCTCTTAGTGGTGCGAGCAAAGTCTTGCGGTGAAGTTAAACGTGCAGATACAGGCAGCACGAGTATTAAATCCGGTTCAGCTCTACCTATTAAATTCGTGAAAGGTGCTTACGCTGAAAGGCGTGAGCGGCCCTTTCCGCGGCGAGCTGAAAGAATTGCACGTCCTGCGCGTGAAGCCATGCGTGCGCGGAAGCCATGCTTCTTGGCGCGGCGGCGGGTATTTGGCTGGAAGGTGCGCTTTGTCATGAGAACTCCAAGTATGTAGTGAGCTTTAAATCTGAGATTTAAGGCTCGTGGTCGATCAGGTCATAAATACGGGGGAAGCAAGGAGGTAACGGTAAGGGTGTGGATAGCGTGAGGTCAAACTCGAGTAAGAGCCCAAGATCGGCCTATCAAAGGGGTGGTAGGTGTGGATAACTACTTGCTTATTCCTGGAAAAGGGTCTACTTTGCGGGTTCTCCACAGGTATCCGTCATATTGGGTCGAAAAGTAAGGGTAAAGTCCTACTTTAGACCACACCCTGTGGATAACTTTGTGGATATCTATTAATAAGGTGGGAGGGGTCAGATGGCGCTTACAGCTCTCGAGCTGACCCAACTCTGGGAGCGGGTCGTCGACCATGTCTCTACTGGAGAGCCTCAACATCGCGCCTTTCTTGCGATGACTAAACCTCTTGGCCTCCTCCCTAATGAAGATGGACCCACCAGCCTCTTGGTGGCAGCCCCTAATGCCTTCGCTAAAGATGTACTCGAATCACGACTTCGACCAGTTGTGAATGAGGTCCTCTCGCGCGAACTCGGCGGTCCTGCCAATATCGCTGTGATGGTCGATGAGAGCATTGAGCTTGCAGATCTTCCAGAGCCAACAGTCACTGTTGAAGTTCCACGCCCTGGCACAGGTCGTGAAGCGCCATCATTGATCTCATCTAATACTGCAAGTGATGCACAGAGTTCACAACTTAATGAGCGGTATACATTTGAAACTTTCGTTACCGGTGAATCAAATCGTTTTGCTCGCGCTGCAGCAATTGCAGTTGCTGAAGCTCCAGCAAAGGCATATAACCCACTCTTTATCTACGGTGACTCAGGTCTTGGTAAGACTCACCTCCTTCATGCAATTGGCGCATATTCACGCGAGCTCTTTCCAAATATTCGAGTGCGTTATGTTTCATCTGAAGAGTTCACAAATGACTTCATCAACTCTATCCGTGATGATAAAGCGACATCTTTTCAACGACGCTATCGTGATTTAGATGTACTGCTTATTGATGATATTCAATTCTTAGAGAATAAAGAGCGCACACAAGAAGAGTTCTTCCACACCTTTAATACTTTGCATAATGCGAAGAAGCAGATTGTTATCTCATCTGACCGTTCTCCAAAACAATTAACTACTTTGGAAGATCGACTTCGTTCACGTTTTGCATGGGGTTTCACAATCGATGTGCAACCACCAGAGCTTGAGACTCGTATTGCAATCTTGCGAAAGAAGGCGGCGCAAGATCGTCTCAATGCACCAGATGATGTTCTTGAATTTATCGCAAGTAAGATCTCAACAAATATCCGTGAGCTCGAAGGTGCGCTGATTCGTGTTACCGCTTTCGCAAGCTTGAACCGTCAGAGCGTTGATATGGGACTAGCAGAAATCGTTCTTAAGGATTTAATGCCTTCTGAATCAAATCCAGAGATCACAGCGGCGACGATCATGGCGCAGACCGCTGCCTTCTTTAAATTAACGTTGGAAGATCTCTGTGGAACATCCCGTTCGCGCGCTCTCGTTGAGGCCCGTCAGATCGCGATGTATCTCTGCCGTGAACTCACCGACCTCTCCCTTCCTAAGATTGGCCAGACCTTCGGCGGCCGTGACCACACCACTGTGATGCACGCTGATCGGAAGATCCGAGAGCTGATGGCTGAGCGACGAGCTCTCTATAACCATGTCAATGAGATCACCACGAAGATTAAGCAGCAGAGCTCCTACTAAATCTTTATTGAAGTTTTTTAAGGTTCTCCCTCAACCTGTCATCGTTAATGACTCCTTGAGGGATGTCCGCTTTGACACCTTTACCCCCAGATGTGGAAAAGATGTGGATAACTGTGGATAACAGCCTTTTTCCGTGTATATCTTCTTTGGATTTAACTTATTTCTAGGTAGGAGAGAGAAGGTGGGGGATCTTGGTGAACTTTATCCACTTCTTATCCACAGTTTCTACAGCTTTATCCACAGGTACAAAGGATAACTTCTGTCGTGTGACCAGCGCTTTTACCTCTTTCCCACAGAAAGTGGTTCTACCTATTACTACTATCTTTATATATAACTATCTCTCTTCCCCAAGCGAACGTGGGGATGGTTTGATTAAAGAGCGCTCAATACTCCATTCCGCAATTCTGGGTAAATGTGTCAAACTTTCCAACATATATAGCGCACAACGTTAATGAGGGGCTCGCCATGAAATTCACTGTAGATCAACACGCCTTAACTGATGGCGTTAATTGGGTCTCCCGCTCCCTCTCTACCCGCCCTATTAAGACCGAGCTACTCGGTATCAAGATCGATGCCACCGGTGATCAAGTCATTCTCTCCGCATCTGATTTAGAGACCTCTTCTAAATCCCACTTCACTGCAGATATCTTTGAAAAGGGTGAGGTTCTCGTTCCAGGAAAACTCCTCGCTGAAATTTCTCGCTCACTTCCTAATAAACCAATCACCATCACACTCGATGGCACACGAGTATTAGTGACATCAGGTTCTGCGAAATTTACCCTTCCTACACTTTCTATCTCTGAATATCCAAACCTTCCTGAACTTCCTGAACGTACTGGTGTGGTCGCAAGTGATACTTTCGCAACAGCTGTTGCACAAGTTGCAATCGCTGCAGGCCGCGATGATTCACTTCCCACACTCACTGGTGTTCATGTTGAGATTGAAGAAGATAAGGTCACTCTCGCTGCAACAGATCGTTACCGTCTTGCAGTTCGTGAATTTACATGGAACCCGGCAACACCAGGACTTTCCACATCTGCTCTCATGCGCGCTCGCACACTTGCAGATGCCGCTAAATCTCTCACAGGTTCAAAAGAAGTATCGCTCTCTTTTGCACCGGCATCATCTACTGATCGCCTTGCAGGATTCTCTGGCGATGGTAAGACGATGACTTCACGTATGTTGGATGGAACATTCCCCCCATACCGCCACCTACTCCCAAGTGATGCATCAACTACCGCTGTTGTTGAAGTAGCACCATTCTTAGATTCTGTTCGTCGCGTCGCACTTGTTGCTGATAAGACAATTCCACTCCGCCTTGAATTTGCAGATGGTGGCGTCTCACTCGAAGCTGGAACAGGTGAAGAGGCACAAGCAACAGAGACGATCGATGTTCTCCTTAACGGTGAACCAATCTCAATCGCATTTAACCCAGTATTTCTAGCAGATGGCCTTCAAGCAGTTGGAACACCTTTTGTGCAGATCTCATTTACCGGTTCTAATAAGCCTGCGATCCTCACAGGTCGCACAGAACCTAACGGCGCTTCTATCGATACATATAAATATCTCTTGATGCCAATGCGCTACGCCTCATAAGCTCTAGATATATAGAATCTATATTAAGTAGCTACATATGCGCGTTAAACGTCTAGCGCTCAACAACTTCCGCTCCTATAAAGAGTTGGATCTTGAGTTCACTCCAGGACCTACAACCTTCATCGGTAATAACGGTTCCGGCAAAACGAATATCGCCGAGAGTTTGATTTACCTTGCATATTTATCTTCCCACCGTGTTTCAACTAACCAACCACTTCTCGCCCTTAATTCTGATCAAGCGATTATTAGAGCCGAGATTGAACGCGACAATAGAACCCTCCAGGTTGATTTAGAGATCAATGCAAGTAAAGCTAATAGAGCACGACTTAACGGCAACCCAGTTAAATCCCAGCGCGAGATATTAGGTGCGTTGCAGATTGTTTACTTCTCCCCCGAAGACCTCGACCTTGTTCGTGGTGAACCCACCGATCGCCGCAACTTCCTAGATAAATTACTCATCACTCAATCACCACGTCTTGCGGGAGTAATTAGTGATTACGATCGAGTTGTCCGCCAACGGAACACACTTCTTAAAACTCGCGCTCCACTCAATGCACTAGAACCATGGACAGAGCAATTGATTCAATATGGCGCAGAGTTATCTGCAGAGCGCGTGAAGTTGGTAGATGACCTCAACCCATTTGTGGCAGAGCATTACCGAAACCTCAATGAGATTAAAGCCGCATCAATCTCCTATAAATCCTCTACCGAAGGACTTACCGCAGATGTTGCAGAGAACACACAGATCTTGCAAGAGCGCGCTATTGAAGTTCTTAAACAAGAGATGGATCGCGGTGCATCACTGATTGGTCCACATCGCGATGACCTACATCTACAACTCGGAGATTTCCCCGCGAAAGGTTATGCCAGCCATGGTGAATCCTGGTCGATGGCGATTGCACTGCGCATCGGTAGCTACACACTCTTGAAATCAGAGGGTGTAGATCCAGTACTTATCCTTGATGATATTTTTGCTGAGCTTGATAATCAGCGCCGCCAACAATTAACTGCGGTGACCCAATTAGCAGAACAAACAATTATTACTACAGCTGTTGAAAGCGACCTCCCACCAGAGCTATTGTCAGCAAAGTTCTACGTGAGTCCCGGTAAGGTCAGTATTGGAAAGGTGAGTGCAACCAATGGCTAAACGCGATCTCGCACTCGATCTCTTCCGCACCTATAAGACGGGTTTTATTAAGAAGTCACGACCACGACCAGAGCGTGGACAGGCACCAGGAGATCCCACCCTGGTCAGCAATATCTTGGAAGATCTCGTCAAAGATCGCGAATGGGATTCAGGGTTAGCTGAAGGCAATCTCTTCGCCACCTGGCCAAAGATTGTTGGCGCAGATGTTGCTCAACATACCGAGCCCATCTCCCTCATTGAAGGAAAGCTGCTCGTGCAATGCTCCTCCACCGCATGGGCGACCCAGTTAACGCTTGCACAGAACGATATTTTGGCCACTATCCGAGCCAGCGCCCCCGGTGCACTCGTTGAGGCGATCCGCTTTATCGGTCCACAAGCCCCCAGCTGGAAGAAGGGCATCCGCTCAGTCTCCAATGGCCGCGGACCTCGCGATACCTACGGCTAAACCGATCCAGCAATCAAGCAGGGAATATTCTCGCTTTCTCCTCTGTTCTACCTGTCAAGAAACCTGAGTCGCCCCGACTCAACCCTGTAGGTAGAATCAACTCAGGTTATCGGCAAGCCCCGACCCACCCTGGCTCGGGAGATAACAGAAAACTCAAAGGCCCAGCCTTGTGAGTAATCAGAAAAGTAGAAGGAGCATCAGATGGCTAGAGCAGTCGGTATCGACCTAGGAACAACCAATAGCTGCGTATCAGTTCTCGAAGGTGGAGAGCCAACAGTTATTGCAAATGCAGAAGGCGCTCGCACAACACCATCGATCGTCGCA
>Ga0075464_10001296_pt1 | contig 11258 bp, 12 predicted proteins | sample DEB19_08_DNA_5_FD_75068 | JGI IMG/M metagenome (GOLD analysis project Ga0075464, IMG submission 75068) | Aqueous microbial communities from the Delaware River and Bay under freshwater to marine salinity gradient to study organic matter... | ecosystem: Environmental > Aquatic > Marine > Coastal ...
AATATCACTTTCGCCGACGTAGCAGGATTAGAAGAAGCAAAAGAAGAAGTGATGGAGATTGTTGATTTCTTAAAACAACCCAAAAAATATACTGCCCTTGGTGGTAAAATTCCAAAAGGTGCATTGTTAATAGGCCCTCCAGGAACAGGTAAAACTTTATTGGCAAAAGCGATGGCTGGAGAAGCACAAGTGCCTTTCTTTAGCTTAAGTGGTTCTGATTTTGTGGAGATGTTTGTGGGTGTGGGTGCGAGTCGTGTGCGTGATTTATTCAAGCAAGCAAGAGAGAAAGCGCCATGTATCATTTTCATTGACGAGATTGATGCAATTGGACGTGCACGTGGGAAAAATGCGATGATGAGTAATGATGAGCGTGAGAACACATTGAACCAACTATTAGTAGAGATGGATGGATTTGGCGGCGATACGGGTATTATTATCCTTGCAGCGACCAATCGTCCGGATGTATTGGATGCGGCATTATTAAGACCAGGTCGTTTTGATCGTCAGATTTCGATTGATCGTCCAGATGTAAAAGGTCGTGAAGAAATATTTAAAGTACACTTAGGACCCATCAAGGTTTCTGAAAGTTTAGACGTACATAAATTAGCAGAGCAAACACCGGGATTTGCTGGTGCGGATATTGCGAATGTATGTAACGAAGCAGCGTTGATTGCAGCACGTAAAGGAAAGACAGGCGTAGAGATGAAGGATTTCCAAGACGCGATTGATAGAGTCATAGGTGGACTAGAGAAAAAGAATAAAATCATTTCAAAAGAAGAAAAAGAAGTGATTGCTTACCACGAAGCAGGTCATGCAATTTGTGGATGGTTCTTAGAGCACGCTTATCCTTTATTAAAAGTAACGATTGTGCCAAGAGGTACTGCTGCTTTGGGATACGCTCAATACACTCCTAAAGAACAATACTTATATACCATTGAGCAATTGACAGATCAAATGTGTATGACTTTAGGTGGTCGTGCAGCAGAACAAATTTTCTTTGGTAAAATTTCTACTGGTGCGTCTAATGACTTACAACAAATCACCAAGATGGCTTACTCTATGGTAACCACTTATGGCATAAACGAAAAAATAGGTAATGTAAGTTTCTACGATCCTTCACAAGAGAACACTTTCCAAAAACCTTTTAGCGAGGAGACAGGAAAAATAATTGATGAAGAAGTGCGTAAGATGATTGACGCTGCTTACCATAGAACTTTAGATTTATTGAAATCTAAGAAAGAAGAAGTAGAAAAGTTGGCTCAAGCGTTATTGACAAGAGAGGTTTTACATAAGTCAGATGTAGAGGAATTGATAGGCAATCGTCCATTTGAGGAAAAAAAGATCCTTGAAGAAACCACTGTTGCTGCAGATGCGAACGATCAGTTTGCTCCTGGCGAAACCACTATTGTACAAGCTACAGACCAATCTGAAGACGTAATTGAAAATGCAAATGCAACTATTCAAGCTGCAGATGCAACTGATAATAACGAATAAGTTGTAAATGGAATCTCAAGGCGCAAGACAAAAAATATTGCAAAAGATAAAACAGGCATTGAAAGATCCAGTGCCTGTTCCTTTTCCAGATCAGGTGGGGGATACCCCCATTTTTATTCCTACAGAAAAAGAAATGGCGATAGAATTTGCTCAAAAGTTTACAGAACTCTTGGGCAAATTTGTGTATTGTGCCGATGAGCAAGAATTGATAGGACAATTGAATGCCTTGATTGTGGCAAAGGGTTGGAATAAGATTTATTCTAAAGAAACAGCATGGTTGGATAACATGATGACTTTAAAATTTGACCCAGTTACCACAGATGACTTAGCAGATTGCGATGCAGCCATTACATTATGTACCCATTTAGTGGCGAGAACTGGCACCATTGTGTTAAGTAGTAAAGAAGCTAGCGGAAGAACTGCTAGTGTGTACGCACCTATTCATATTTGTGTAGCGTATGCAGACCAGTTGGTCTATGACATTTCGGATAGTTTGGTTAAGTTCAAAGACAACCTAGACGCTTTACCCTCTATGATCAGTTTTGCAACGGGACCTAGTCGTACAGCGGATATTGAAAAGACCTTGGTTGTTGGCGTCCATGGTCCAAAAGAAGTCTATTGTTTTTTAATTGATAATACACTGGATTAGTACCTTTCATCAAATCAACTTAGTTACATGGTATTGGACACCGGCAAAAAAGTATATTTTCTTTCAGACTTTCATTTAGGTGCGCCGAATGAAGTAGAAAGTAGAAAAAGAGAAGATCGCTTGGTGCGCTTTTTACAACATGCCCGTAAAGATGCCAGTGCTATTTTTATTGTAGGAGACATTTTTGATTTTTGGTTTGAATATAAAACAGTGGTCCCAAAAGGGTTTGTCAGGATCTTGGGCACACTTGCTCAAATGGCGGACCAAGGGATTCAATTACATATTTTTACAGGGAACCATGATTTATGGATGCAAGATTATCTAGCCAATGAATTACAGGCTAAAGTCTATTTTGAGCCACAGGAATTTACCATTCAACATACACAGTTCTTGATTGGACACGGAGACGGATTAGGCCCTGGTGATAAAGGTTATAAGCGTTTAAAGAAAATATTTACCAATCCTATTTGTCAATGGTTATTCAGGTGGTTACATCCAGATGCAGGGATACAATTGGCTAATTATTTTAGTCGAAAGAGTCGTGCAAAAACTGGAAATGCGGATGAAATATTTTTAGGAGAGGATAAGGAATGGCTGATCTTGTATACCAAAGAAAAAGCAAAAACGATGCCGGTTGATTTTTTTATTTTCGGTCATCGTCACTATGCAATTGATTTTAAGATCAATGAAAAAAGTCGTTATATCAATTTGGGTGATTGGATACGTTTGAACACTTATGCTGTGTTTGACGGGAACGACATGCAATTGTTAACTTGGGAAAAAGCATAATAAAGCAATGAATCTAGATCAACAAATATGGAGTAATACAATACGAAGCTATTTATTTGTAGCAGGTATTTTGTTGGTTACACTCCTTATTAAAAGATTGGTTTCGCGTTTCTTCGCTAGCTTGATTTACACTTGGGTGGATAAGAAAAACCACTCAGATTTAAGAAAAAGCCATGTACACCGGCTGTTGGTGCCTATCGAACAGTTCTTGTTGTTTTTGGTAGCCATTATTGCTTTATACGAATTGAAGTTTCCGGAAGCCTGGGATTTAAAGCTATTCAAGCTAAGCTTGCAGCAGTTTATTGAATCAGGGATTAAATTTATATTCATCCTGCTCTTAATTAGAGTGAGCTTACGCACGCTAGAATTTATCTCTATTATTTTAGAGAATAAGGCGAGGTTAACAAAGGACTTATCTGACGATCAACTTATTTTGTTTTTTAGAGATTTCTTTAAGGTGATTATCTATATCATTGGTATTTTGATGGTCTTTAGGTACGTTTTCAATGAAAGTATCGGCAACCTAGTGACCAGCTTAAGTATTGTTGGAGCGGCTATCGCATTGTCTACTAGAGAAAGCTTAGAAAATATCATTGCCAGTTTTATTATCTTTTTTGACAAGCCTTTTACCATTGGAGATTTAGTTAAAGTGAGTGGTTTTACGGGCACCATCGAAAAGATTGGATTGAGAAGTACGCGTATACGAACTCAGGAAAAAACATATATTTCCGTACCGAATAAACAGATGGTAGACTCTATCGTGGACAATATATCCTTAAGATCGGAGCGTAAAATTGAAATGGATTTACAATTAAGTGTGCAAACATCTGCAGCAACAATTGCAGCTTTTGCAAATCACATGCGTGCCGTTTTGTCTACGCAAACGGGCGTTAACAGTTTTCAAGTTTTTATTGCCGAGTCGGGTAAACAATATCATGCGCTACATATAGAATGCTTAGTCACAATCCAGTTGGAGATTGATGCATTTCAAATGATTAGAGAACAGCTGAACCTTGCTGCTATTGAGTATGCGAATGCACACCAGATTCAATTTTCAGAGAAAGGGTAACTGAATCCTGTAATGTAGATTCCATTATTGTACTTAGAGACTTGCTTTCAATGAGACTAGAAAGTTTCTGATTTCTTTTAGATTGGTCAATAAGGAAAGATCTTTATTGGCTTTTTCTTTATTGTTTTTCAAGTAAGTTTTTGCACCCACAATGGAGTATTTTTTTTCTCTTAGCAAATAATAGATTTGCTTTAGAAATTCAATATCCTGTGCACGAAATAATCGATCTCCTTTTCTTGTTTTGCGCGGTTGCAATTGTTTGAATTCTTTTTCCCAATATCGAATTAGAGAAGTATTTACGTTAAACCATCCTGCTACTTCACCAATGGGATAGTATAATTTTTTAGTTAATGCAGCGGCATCAGGCACATTGATTTTATCAATTTCTTGATCCATATCTGCAAATGCTTTCCTGCCTCTTTTATGTAACACATTCCTATTCACATAGGTCATTGGTGTTCTAGATACAGAAGGCAATTCCGCATCTTCTGGTACGACAAAATTGTTTGAGGTAGGCTCGTTTACAGTTACGACTGTTTCTTGTGCTGAACTTGATTCAGACTGGTAAGCTGGCTTACGGTATTGAGGCAATGATTTTTTTTGCTTGATACTTTTAGCTTGTTTAGGCGCAGCAATATGCACAGGAGGGGTTGCCTCCATGCCAAATAAATCTAATTGCTGTAGCGGTTCTGCCATAGGTCAAAGGTAGGATACTATTAAGACGAACTAACCACTGCAAATGATTGGTGGATAAATTGTTAAGTATGTATTAATTTCGCGTATGCGCATTTTTATTCAGCTCGATGATGTTTATGTTCCCAATCTAAATGTGTTGGAGCCATTATTGTTAGATTTAATCGGCATGTTCGCGAATGAACCTGCGCATAAGATTGAGACTCAGCCTATCATTTATCTTGTTTCTGTTTTGCCTAAACCAGCTGATATCAATGGGGCAACATGGGTACATCCTGATGAAACAGTCCATTTGATTGCAGACAACACTGACAATGTATTGATACATTTTGGCCCAGTGGCTATATGGGCCAAGCGACTTCCATCTTATTTCATTCCATTGACATTGCCGCATCTTCAAGGTCGGGCAAGTTGGATCAAATCTTGGTTGGATAAAAAACGATTCAATCAAACATGGCAAGCGGCAACCAAGGTTTTAGCATTAGACGAATGGCATGTGCAGAACAGACTAGGAGCAGAAAGATTGTTTCTTGACAAAGCAGCTTTACCTAGTTTTGAGTGGTCACAATTGGCACCTGTAAGAAGTGCATTGACTGATGGAAATCAATACCTGCTTGCGTTTGTAGGCATAACGGAGATGATGCCAATTGTCAAAGCATTTTCGGTGTTTAAAAAATGGCAACTGAGTACGATGTCCCTAGTTTTTGTCCTGGATACAGAGGCGGAGAAAACGCAAGCTGCCAATACCTTATTGGGGTATAAATATAGAGACGCGGTTGAATTGGTTAGTTTGTCCGATTTTAAATTAGAATGGATTGCTGCTGCATACCTCACCATTTTTAGTGCAATGAACAGCCATCGCTTTCAATTCTTGACCTATACAATGCGTTATCAGATTCCGTTTTTGATGCATCATGATACGATAGGTAAGGCCTTTGTTTCACCTGAAGTGGCAGAAGCTGGAGAATACTTTGATTTTAAAGCCCCCGATCTATTGGCGAATCATTTTAAATTATATTACAAAGACGAAATGTATCGTGCAGCCAAGGGTATTGAAATCCACAAGGCCATTCAAACCGAAATGCGCCAATTTCAAGAAAAAGCAACGATAGTATGGCCAAGGGACTTAGCTTAGGCTGGTCTTATTCACCAATATTATTGTATTTTTGTGGCTCAATTTTAAGCTATGCATGCATCTTCAATTCAGGTAAAAATTCAATTAGACGATCAAAAAATACCCCAATCTATAGATTGGTCAGCTACCGATAGTACTGCTCAAGAAGCGCAAGCTGCAAGAGCCATGATGTTGACTTTTTGGGACCCAACCGATAAAACTGCTTTGCGCATCGATTTATGGACTAAGGATATGATGGTGGACGAGATGGCAGACTTTTTCTATCAAAATTTGATGGGCATGGGGGATACTTACCTAAGAGCAACGCAGGATAAAGCCCTAGCAGAAGAGTTTAAAACTTTTGCTAAAACATTTTACAATAAATTTAGAGCAAGTCAAATAGAACAGGGCGCAAAATAATATTGCACCACAATACAAAATCACAATCTTATGAGTTTAGAACTAGAAGTCATGTCTTTAATGAAAGACGCGATGAAAAATAAAGATGAAGCATTGTTAAGAGGGCTTCGTGCAATTAAAGCAGAAATCATTAAAGCAAAGACTGAACCAGGAGCCAATGGTGCTATTTCAGAAGATGCAGAAATGAAATTATTACAGAAGTTAGTGAAGCAACGCAAAGACTCACTTTCGATTTTTCAAGAACAAAATCGTGCAGATCTTGCACAGAAAGAATCAGAAGAAATTGCTGTGATCGAAAAATTTCTTCCAGCTCAAATGAGTGAGGAAGACGTGAAAGCCGCTGTAGATGCGATTGTTAAAGAATTAGGTGCTGCTGGTCCACAAGACTTAGGAAAAGTAATGGGCGTAGCGTCAAAACAATTGGCAGGCAAGGCAGATGGTAAATTGATTGCAACAGTTGCTAAAAATGCATTGACTAATTAATGAACTGGTTAGATTTATTAGCAGGAACAATTTTGATTTTAGCCTTTTTACAAGGATATCGAAATGGGTTGATCAAAGCCATTATTTCGTTCTTCTCCTTGATGATTGGTGTGGTGCTTGCTTTTCAGTTTGCTGGGTTAGTAGCAGGACAATTAAAGCTATACACTAAGATCACTTCCTATTGGCTACCATTTATTTCCTTCTTGATTGTTTTATTAGTGGTCATGCTTGCGCTAAGATGGGCGACAGGACTCTTGCAACAAACAGCGGACTGGCTCATGTTAGGTTGGTTGAATAAATTATTAGGGATGGTATTGTATACCTTAATTTATGGGACTATTCTAAGTGCTTTTATCTATTTTATGTCTTTATTGGGCATCGTGGAAAAGTCGACAATGGATGCCTCAATGAGTTATAGCTATTTGGCAAAATGGTGGCCCTATTTTATGGCTAAATTGAGTGATTGGTTGCCCTTTATCAAACAAACATTGACTCAATTTTCCAGTCATTTACAACAAAAGGTATAATCTGCTTATTTAAGTTGAAATAAGTATCTTTATAGCAACGACTTAATTGTTAAAATTATATGGAATACGAAATACATAAGGAAGGTAAGTTTGACTATGTGGAAGTGGGTGCCGGTGAGCCTTTGATCCTGTTACATGGTTTATTTGGTGCATTGAGTAACTTTTCTGACCTCATTGAAAAATTCAGACATACACATAAAGTGGTGGTTCCCTTATTGCCTTTATTTGACCTCGATCTCTTACATACTAGTGTAAAAGGGTTGGCAAAATATGTACAACAGTTCATTGACCATAAGGGATATGATCAGATTCATTTGTTAGGTAATTCTTTAGGGGGACACGTAGGACTGGTTTATATTTTGAGTCATCCAGAGAAAATCAAAACATTGACTTTAACAGGAAGTAGTGGTTTGTTTGAAAATGCAATGGGCGATTCTTATCCAAAAAGAGGCGATTACGAATACATTAGAGCAAAGACAGCGGAAACATTTTACGACCCTGCTGTAGCCACTAAGGAATTGGTGGATGAGGTTTTTGAAATCACGAATAGTAGAATCAAAGTCATTAAAATTATCGCTTTAGCAAAAAGTGCGATCCGCAATAATTTAGGAGAGGAATTGGGCCAAATCAAAGTGCCTACACTTTTAATTTGGGGTAAAAATGATAAAGTGACACCTCCGTTTGTAGCAGAAGAATTTCACAAATTGATTCCAAATAGCGAATTGGCTTTTATTGACAAATGTGGACACGCGCCAATGATGGAAGTGCCCCATGAATTCAATGATATCTTAGAAAAATTCTTAAAAGCACACGCTTAATTATATACTATGCTAGCTGCATCCATCACTGCAAAAGGATTTCCCTTGCTTCATTTAGAAGACAAGGTGAGCTTTGCATTGCAATGTATGGAGGATTTTGATGTGCAAGAATTAGCCGTAGTGAAGGATGATTATTTTTTGGGTATTGTACAAAAAGCAGACTTATTAGATACAGATGAAGCGGGTACCATTATGGTTTTATCCGACCAGCTTAAAAAAATAATGATTGCAGATACGGCCCACTTTTTAACTGCATTGGATTTGTTTTCAAAACATGAATTGAGTATTCTGCCTGTGCTGAATGAGCAACAAGAATGTATAGGGATGATTCCTCAAAAAAGTTTAAACGATGCATTGGCGAAATTTCTTGGAGTAGAATTTCCAGGTGCTATTCTGGTCCTATCTGTTGCGCCATATCAATATTCACTTGCCGAAATGTCGAGGTTGGTGGAATCTAACAATGCGCAAATTGTTCAGTTGAATAGTTATTATGACGAGAAAAACGGCGCCATGATCATTACGCTAAAAATCAACAAGGACGAGGCGCAGGCGATCATTGCTACTTTCCAACGTTATGATTATCAGCTAGTACAATATTTTGGTAAAACACCACTACACAACGATATCGAAGCACATTACCATCATTTAATGAATTATTTAGATGTATAAATTGATTGGCTTCAAATTGCTACTCCTTGTGCTTTTATGCATTGGCCAAATGGGGTATGCTCAAGTTAAAATAAGTGCTATTGAAATCTCGGGTAATAAAAAAACAAGAGCATATATTGTTACAAGAGAGCTGCCATATAAAGTAGGCGATCAGTTGTCTAAATCCGAGTTAGATTCATTGAACACGATTGCACAACAACAATTATTCAATACCGCACTTTTTTTAGAAACCAATGTAACATCCGAATCAATTGATAGTGCTTCTGTTAAAATTAAGATCCAATTAAAAGAACGCTGGTATTTTTTTCCGCTACCTTATTTTAGATGGGTGGATCGAAATTTTAGTCAATGGTGGAACGAGCAAAATAGAAGTTTAGATCGTGTGAACTATGGCATCAATCTGAGACAAGGAAATGCAACAGGCAATAACGATAAACTTACTGTGGGTTATATTACAGGTTATACCCATCAAGCAACAGTACGTTATCAAATTCCCTTTATAGACAAACAATTAAAATATGGGATGGGCTTGGGATGGGCGCAGTTTAATCAAAAAGAAATCAACTACAGTACGGTAGGCAATAAACAGGTTTTCCTTAAAACAGAGGACAATATCCGAAATGGTTATAGAGGCAATATGAACTTAACGTATCGCCCAAATTTATATGAAAGACACGCATTACAAGTGGGCATAGGAAATGAATCCATTTCTGATTCAGCCTTTGCCATTGCCCCTACTTTTTTACCCAATCATAAAAAAACATTTTCATATCTAGATCTTAATTTATCTTATTCAAAAGTAAGATTCGATTACAATGCCTATCCAACAAAAGGCGCAAGTACAGAAGCTGCTTTATTCCAAAGATTCTCTAAAGAAAGTAATTTAACTGCTTTTCAATTTAGACAGGTGATTGCACACCCAATTGCGCCTGCTCGATTTATATTGGCTGAATCACTTACAATTGGAAGAATGATGCAGAAGTCAAATTATTCGGATCGTAAATTAATGGGCTATGGATTAATGCAAATGAATGGTTTAGAATATTACGTAGTGGATGGCAATGCCGCAACATTATTCAAAGCTGCATTTCACCAAAGAATAGGATCCTATAATGTGATCAATCCCTTTACAAAAAAATTCCTCCCTTCTGTTAAATACACATTTTGGGTAAAAGCGTTTAGTCATTTAGGCTATGTCTATAGTCAGGAAAAAAACAAAGCGAATCCATTGGCTAATAGTTTGTTAAGAACGGCTGGTGTTGGACTAGATGTGATTAGTATATATGACTTTGTGTTAAATATGGAGTATAGTATCAATCAATTGGGGGACAAAGGATTATATTTGCACGGCGGAATTAATTTTTAACTTTGTTTCATGAATGTAGCCATTTATAGTAGAGGTGTCGACTTGGATCAACAACAGTCTTTAAATGACTTGATTGCTGAATTACAAAAGCATGATATCACCATCTACATCTATGCTGATTTAATTAAAAAATTCAAACTGGTTACAGCTGCAGATAAGCAATCTCTTATTGCATTTGAATCCTCTTCTGATTTACATAATAATATAGATTGCTTGATTTCTCTAGGTGGTGACGGAACCGTGCTTGATGCCATTACACTAGTAGGAGACACATTGATTCCAATTTTGGGGATCAATTATGGTAGACTTGGATTTTTAGCCACTATTTCTAAAGACGAATTATCCATCATGGTGGAGGCTTTGGTCAATCGTTCTTATGTGATTGATAAAAGAAGTTTAATCCATATTGATAGTAGCATACCGGTTTTTGAGGGCACACCATTTGCATTGAATGAATTTGCAATTCACAAACGTGATACCTCTCCGATGATTAAAATTCATACCTACTTAAACGGTGAATTTTTAAACTCCTATTGGGCAGATGGTTTAATCATAGCTACGCCTACTGGTTCAACCGGATACAATATGAGTTGTAACGGTCCTATTTTATTTCCCGAATCCTCTAGTTTTGTGATCACGCCAGTGGCGCCGCATAACTTAAATGTACGTTCTGTGGTAGTGCCAGACAATTCGGTGATCTCTTTTGAAATTGAAGGACGAACAGATGAACTTATCTGCGCTTTAGATGCAAGAAAAGAAATTGTGCCTATTGGCATTCAAATTGCAGTTAAGAAAGAAGCATTTTGTGTTCATTTTATTAGATTGAATGAAAACAGTTATTTGACCACATTAAGAACAAAGTTGACTTGGGGATTAGATAAAAGAAATTAAACATGTTAAACAAATTTTATATTGTAGGGTGTTGTATGTTCCTTGTTAAACTAGTTCATGGGCAACATTTGCAATTGATTGAAAACAGAGGGGAGATTGGTTTGTTTGCAGGTAAAGCAAGTTATCGAGGAGATATTGCTCCAGATAAATTGAATTTTAAAAATAATTTCGGAGCCTTTTATAAAAAACAATACAACGATTATGCGGGCTTTAGATTGAATTACGAGCAGATTCAATTAGGGCAGAACGATACGCTTTCCAATAATATTTATGCCA
>Ga0075464_10001297_pt1 | contig 11257 bp, 10 predicted proteins | sample DEB19_08_DNA_5_FD_75068 | JGI IMG/M metagenome (GOLD analysis project Ga0075464, IMG submission 75068) | Aqueous microbial communities from the Delaware River and Bay under freshwater to marine salinity gradient to study organic matter... | ecosystem: Environmental > Aquatic > Marine > Coastal ...
CGCCCGCATCGCCCGCAGCGCCGCGTGCGCCTGCGCCGTCCGCCACGAGATCATCGCCCGCTCGTACTCGGCCAAGAGCGAGATGATCCCCCGCATCAGCTTCCCCGACGGCGAGTCGTCGTCGTTCCCCTCGTGCGTCGCCGACAGCAGCCGGCAGCCGCGCCCCTTGATGTCCTGCTCCAAAAGGTGCGAGATCACCACGTCGCGGGCCAGCCGGTCGAGCTTGGCCACCACGAGGGCGTCGCCCGGCCCGAGCGACGCCACCGCCGCCAGCAGGCCGTCCCGCTTCTCGATCGGTAGCGACCCCGACGCGCCCTCGTCCTTGAACTCGGCGAGGATCGCCAAGCCCTTCGACTGGCAGAACCGCTCGCAGGCCGCCCGCTGGGCGGAGATGCCCAGCCCGCTGTCCGCCTGCCGCTCCGTCGAGACCCGCAGGTAGACGATGGCGTTCCCGGACGGCTCGACAGGCCCCTTCGCGCGCCGCACCTTGGCCGACTTGATCTTCATAGCATAACACTACACCGCGCCGCGGGGCCGGTCAAGGCGGAAACAAAGAACCCCGCAGGAGGCTCTGCGGGGTTCCGGGGAGGAGAAATGAGACTCGGTTGGCGTCAGCTCGTCACGCCCTTCAGGACGAGGAACGAGATCACCGGCTGCTCGGTGGTCGTGCCGCCGGTCGTGGCCAGAGACAGCTTGAAGCTGCCCGACCCGACGTTCGTGACGTTGACGTGGTAGAGGTCGGTGCCGGCCTGCTGCCACGCGATGACGGCATCGGTCGCGGCCACCGCGGAGTTGGTCACGGTGAAGGTCGAGTAGGAGGTCGAACCGGCGGCGGAGACGAGGGTGATCTGCCCGCAGACCGCGTTGATGGTCACGCCGGTCGTGCGGCTGGACGCCTGCGAGACGGTCGAGCCGGCGCCGCTGCCACCGAGATAGCCGATCTTCGCGGACGCGGAAGAGGAGGTGATCGCACCAGTGACAGCGAGGCTGGTGCCCGTCGCCACGCCGAGGACCGGGGTGGTGAGCGTCGGGGTGTTCGCGTGGACGATGGCCCCGGTGCCCGTCCGGGTCAGCGGCGAGTACTGCACGCAGCGGACCACGCTCGATGCGTAGCCGCGGAACACGGCCACGTCGCCGGCGACGGTGGTGATGTTCGCGCCGCCCGGCAGGACCAGGCTGGCGCCGTTGGTCAGCGTCAGGGCTCCGGTGAAGCGGACGATGCGGGTCCGTCCGGCGGCGAGTGTGATGGCGGTGATCGTGGTCGTGCCGGTCACGTCCACGCAGTCGCCGGTGGCGGCGTCGAGGTCGATGGTCGAGGCCGACGCCACGTCGGTCCCGTTCTTGGTGAACAGGTCCGGGGTGACGGGCAGCGAGTCGTGGGCCGTCGAGCCGTTGCCCAGCCGCACCTTGCGGTTGGTCGTGTCGAGGCAGAACTCGCCCGACGCCGGGGTCGGGTTGCTGGAGGTCCAGTTGGACGCGGTGTCCTTGCGGATCGTGATCTGTGCGGTGTTGGTAGCCATGTGCGTTTCCTGCTAGGGGATCAGGACAGCGACGACGCCGTGCCGCCCAGAACGGTGTTGGTGAAGGTGGTGGAGGCGGTCCCGCCGACCAAGGTGTCGTCGAACAGGTCGCGGGCGTCCCCGCCGTCGATCAGGTCGATGTCGGGGTCCACCGGGTCGTCCGGGATGATGCGGAACGCCATCAGGCGGCGCTGCCGCGCCTCCTCGTCGTTGCGAGGTGGGTTGAAGCCGGCGACCTTGAGGCTCATGTCGACCATCGGGACCGTCCTTTCGGCGAAGATGATACCGCCATCCTCCGCGAAGTCACAGCTTTCCTGTCTTGATCGCGCTCCGAACCTTCTCGATCGTGCCGACATCCATCGCCGAGTGGATCCACGGCTCCGCCGCCTTGAGGGCAGCCGCAAGCTGGTCCGCCGTGCCGGGGTTCTTCCGGGGATCCTTCGCCGCGTTGATCCCGGCGATGATCTGGTTGGCCACCTTGGCGTACTTCTGCCGGCTCAGCCATGAGGCGATCCCGCCGATGATCCCCGTGCCCCCGAGGGCCGCGATCACCGTGTTCACGCCGGGGATCGGGACCGCCGACCCGATGGCCGTGATCGTCCCCGAGATGGCGTCGGCGCTCTTGGACGCCTCGGCGAGCTTCTGCTTGATCTCCAAGAGCTGCTGGGCGGCGAGGTTGGCCGCCTGCAACTGCACGTTCAGGTCCGCCTTCTCCGCCTCCGTCGAGGCCGCCTTGATCTGGTTCTGGAGCTGCACCTGCTCCTCCCCGACCTGGCGGATGGCGTTGTCGATCCGCTCGTCCGAGACCATCGTGTCGCACCCGCCCATCGAGGCGGTGCCACAGATCACGGAGGCGGTCACGAGGCAGGCGGCGAGGCGCGCGTACACGGTCTGCATGGGGCTTTCTCCTCAGAGCCCGACGTTCACATCGGCGACCAGCGGCCCGTCGGGCAATGCCGCTGACCTCTGGTTGGCTTCCCTCGACGTGCGTTCGATGGCCTTGAGGCGCTCGTCCTGCCGGGCCACCGTCTCGGCGATGGACTCGACCTTCTTGGCGATCTCGTCCAGCTTGGCCGAGGTCTGGACCATCGAGGTCTGGATGGAGGTCGTGGAGGCGGAGATCGTCCAGATGATCGCCCCCGCCGAGATCAGGACGGACCCCGCCATCCAAAGCGGGATCCGGACCCTCTGCGTCTCAAGGTTGATGTCGCCCTTCGTCATCACGAGGTCCACCTAGAGGAATCGCGGAATCCACCTACCTGTGAGGCGGTTTCCGGCAAGATCGCAAAAATTCCCTCCCGCATCAACCCCAGTTTCCGAGGATGCACGCAAGCTCCTCGCCGGTCTTCCCGGCGCCGAGCGCCGCCGCGAGGTCCGCGGCGTCCACGTCCCCGTCGAAGTCGAAGTCGCCGAGCAGCCCGAAGGAGCCCGACATCACCGCCGCCTGACCGGCCGGCACCACGAAGTCGAAGGCCACGGCGAAGCCGTCCGCCCCCGCCGTCACCTCGCAGGTCTGGCCGTCCGTCTGCTTCGCCTGCCACTGCCGGGCCGGGTTCGGCCACGAGAACGACGCCTTGCCGGTGAACTTCCGGGCGACCTCGTAGGGTCCGCCCAGCTTCACGACCCAGGCGAACCCGGCGACGGACGCCGTGATGGTCGCGCCGCCGACGCCGACGGAGCAGAGCCCGCCGTTCGTCACCGCCGAGAAGGGGAAGCCGCCGTCGATCTTGCCGGTCAGTTGGATCATGGTTCCTCGTCAGGTCTGGATGGCCCCGGCGTCGCCGCCGGCTGCGACGGCGTTGCCGAGCATGTCGAAGTGGACCTGCGACTCGACCGCGTTCCCGAGCAGGTCGCTGCCGACCGCCGGGGTGTAGTCGCCGTTCGCGTCGTCGGAGCCGGTGGCCGAGTTGTCGTTCGTGTAGCCCATCGTCGCCGAGCCGTCGCAGTAGATCCCGTCGAACTCCATCGGGATCGCGGTGGACACCCAGCGGTTGCCGGCGCAGTTGACGCCGTACATCAGCGGCCACGCGCCGGTGCGGTTACCGCTTCCGCCTCCGGGGTTGCCGGTGAAGTCGTCGCCCTTGCAGTACCAGTTGGTGGATGCGTTGTTCTTGATCGACCAGCCGAGCCGCTTGTAGGCCGTCGTTCCGTAGTCGTTGTATCCGAAGTTGAACCGCTGGCCGACGAACGTGTTGTGCTCCACGACGATGTTCGCGGTGTCGATCTCGGTGCCGCCGGACGATCCGTCGAACAGCTCGAACACAGGCACCGTCGAGTCGGTAGTCTCGATGATGTTCCCGACGAACGACATGCCGATGGTCTGCGACCCGACGTAGCGATCCGCCTGGATCGTGATGTAGGAGCCCGTCGAGGAGTCCTTCGACATGAACTTGTTGTGCTCGCACAGCAGGTTGTCGAGGTCCGGTGCAGGGTTCGCGGTCGGCTTCGGTCGCATCGTCCACGCGGTCGCCGTGCAGGCCACGGTTCGGTAGATGCCGGATGCGTAGTTGGACCCGCCGTCTCCGGTGAGGACGCATCCGTCGAGCCATGCGGCGCAGCGGTCGGAGCCGACCTCGAAGTTGTCCCACTTGGTCGCGTCCACGCCGAGGCAATCAGTGAGGTAGCACCCGGCCATGTAGTCGCTGATCGGGTTGGTGGTCGAGTACCCGTTGGCGTCGAACGTGATGCCGTCGTACCAGAGGAACGACGTGGTGTTGTTGCCGTATAGGCCTCCGGAGTTGGCGACGAGCCGGTACGTAGCGCCGACGTAGCGGAGCCGGAGCGGCAGGTTGGTGAAGAAAGTGCCGTCGTTGGTCAGCACCGGGGCCGCGTCGCCGGGGTAGGCGCGGACCTCGCACCACGAGTTGTTCGACCAGACCGACGCAGGCTGCGTGCCCATGATCGACCCGGTCCCGGCGCGGACGTAGACGCGGGCGAACGTGGCGCTTGCGGTGCGCAGCCCGTCGATCGCCTTGCCGATCTTCAGGTACGGGCTTGCGTTGGCGGTGGCCAGCGTCGAGGAGACGACCGCCGTCGCATCGTTGCCGGTCGAGAAGTTGACGACCGCGTAGGACCACGAGTCGTTCTTGTTGCAGTAGAACGACGACTTGTTGCGCCCGAGGATCTCGTTGGCGGTGGTCGTGTAGGAGTTGGTGTCGAGGATGGCCGTCGCATCTCCGACTGTCGGGTACGCGCGGCAGCGGAGGTCCACCCGCTCGCCCTGCGTGAAGCCGGTGATCGGGATGGTCGTCTCAAGGCACTCGCCGTACAGGCTGGTGCCTGTGCGTTGGCGGGCCGTCCACGTCGATACGGTGGCGTTCACGTTGGCGCTCGACGAAGCGCCGTCGGCGTCGAATCGCACGCACGCTATGCCGTGGGTGTGGCGAGGGGTGAACCCGACGCGGAAGGACGACGTGGCGACCTGCGCAGGGATCGTGTCCCACTGTCCGAACGCCATGCGGTAGGCGGTGGTCGAGTTGTTCGTGCAGGTGAGGTAGGCGGCGCGCGATGTCTGGCCAGCGCCACCCGAGTTCGTGACGAGCCCAGCGGCGATGGTCACGATGGGGGCGCGGCCCGACTTCCCGACCCCGGTGTTGTCGTCGGCATAGATCCAGTTCGAGAGCGCGACCCTGAACACGAGGTCGGACCCGCTCACGGACTCGTCCAGCGAAGCCTCGGACGGGTACGCCTTCCGCATGGTGCGGGTGCCGTAGATCCGGCGGGTGATTACCTTGAGGTTGCCAGCCGAGTCGTAGCCCTCGCTGTACACGTCGAAAACGACCTTGGCCGCGGACGGGTCGTTGTTGGTCCCCATCCCGTAGGCGTAGGTCGCCCCGGTGGTGAAACCCTTGACCGTGACGGTCGCGTAGGTCTTTCCGCCCGCGTTCGTGTCGATCGAGACGGACAGGATGTCGCCGGTGACAGGGCTTGCCGGCGTGGTGTCCGGGACGCTGATCGCGGTGATCGTGCCGAGCGAGGTGGATTCCACCGTCGAGTCGGCGACGTTCACGAACCGGACGTAGTTGCCCACGTCCTCGTACTTGAGCGTGTAGCTCGTGGACGTGGCCGACGGGATGTCGAGCCACGTCGAGTTGTCGTAGGACCGCTGCCACTTCCGCGACGTGACGGTTCCGTAGCCGACGGCGTCAACGCCCGTCAGGGACGTGGCCTCCGTCGCGGCGCCGGTGATCGACGGGTTCGACGCCGCCGTGCCGAGACCGACGGTGCCGCGCGCCATGTTGGGGCGGCCGATCATGCCGTTGACCATCGCCATAGGTTTACGCCGGGGCGTTCGGGAAGTAGACCACCACGTCCTCCGTCGCCGTGTAGGTCACGGACCCGCCGGAGCCGTTCGTGAACTTGAGGCTCATGTACGGGTAGGCCACCACGTCCGCCGACACGTCCGTGGTCGTCGATCCGTTGTTGGCCGTCAGGAAGTTGACGTTGGTCGTGTCCGTCGGGTCCGTCCGGTACGGCATCGCCGTCGCCGAGGCGCTCAGGTGCCCCCGAAGCTCCAGCGTGTCGTTCGTGGTGTTGATGCTGGCGCTCTTGGTCATCATGCAGTGGAACACCGCACGGCCGTTCCCGATCGGGCACGGGATCGCCTTCGGGGTCGTGGTGGTCGACTGGCCGGCGGGGACCGTCGTCACCGTCCCGTTGGCGATCAGGACGACAGCCTTCCAGTTGCGGTTCGTGGAGTCGAGCGTGTCAGCCATCGGGAAGTCCTTTCGTCCTTGAAACCGGCACGATCATACAGGATCGACGCCGGATCGGAACTTATCGCACCGAGATCGTGAGGAAAACGAACAGCCGCTTGATCGAGGAGCAGGAATCGACGTTGAACAGCAGGAAGTCGCCAGCCGTGATCGAGGTCGTCCACCCCGTCAGGGTCGAGTCCCGCGTCTTCGTGCCCGCCGAGATCGTCGGCTTGGCCGCGGCGCAGATCGAGTCCGCCACCGTCGGGGGGAAGTTGGCGTAGCTGTCCTTCCAGATGTCCACCACCGCCGACCCCGAGGTCGCCGTGCCGTCCGCCGCCAAGGAGACCATCGTGACCGAGGTGATCGTCCCGGCGTAGTCGACCTTCGTCCCCTGAACCGTGCCGACCGAGATCACCGACGAACCGTCGCCGATCTCGACCATGACCGTCCGCACGTCGTCCGCCCACGATGGGTTGGTCCCGGCCCCGCTCGTCTTGAGCCGCTGGCCGCTGGTCCCGGCGCCGAGCCGAGCCCACGCCGATGCACCCCGGTAGAGGAGGTCTCCCTGGGCCGCCGAGCCGATGAAGTCCAGCGTCTCCGAGAGGGTGCATTCCTCCCAGTTGCCGGCGCCGGACGACTTCCGGCCCATGATCCGCGACGTGGCCGAGGAGTAGCAGGGAAGGTCGCGGGCAGCGTCCCCGGTGATGAACTGGAGCGCCCGCGAAGCGGTGATGTCCGACCCGCACCGCAGGGACAGGTAGTGGCTGGAGTCCGTGTCGTAGACGTGCAGGCCGGCGTTCGAGAAGTAGCCCAGAGTGAAGACGTTGGTCCCGGTCCCCATCGACAGGACCGCATCGCCGCTCGCCAAGGCCAGCTTGAAGCTGACGTTGTTCGTCATCGACGACGCCCCGAACGTGACGTAGTAGCTCCCGGCGTCGTCGATCATCTTCCAGCCCGACGCGCCGAACTCGACCGTCCCCGAGAGCGTCGGCGACCCGGCCCGCACCAAGACGCCCGAGCCCGTCGCCGTCCCGCCGCCCAAGGTGTTGACCATCGCCGCGACCGTCGTGTCGTCCAAGACCGATCGGGCCGCCGAGGTCACGGTCGCCAGCGCCGCCGTCCCCGAGCCGGTGAAGTACGGCATCGAGTCGGCAGCAGACGTAAGCCCAGCGATGGCAGACAGTTCCGCGTCGTACGCCTGTACGTTCGTCCCGATCGCCAGCCCGAGGGTCGTCCGGGCGGCGCTCGCCGACGTGTCGTCGAGCAGGGTCAGGATGAAAGCCGAGGTCGTGATCTCCTGCAAGTTCCGGGTCGCGCCCGTCCCGTTGCCGATCAGGGTGTAGGCCGTCGCCTGGTTCAGCGAGGCGTAGGTCAGCCCGTTCGTCGTGACCGAGTTGTCGTCGATTTTGAGGAACGACAGCGACGTGCCGCTCCGGCCGAGCACCTGCCCGTTTAGGGAGGCCGTGATCGCCGCCGCGGCGCCAGACGAGTTGCTGGCCCTGCCGATGACCGACAGCCCGGAGACGCCGGTGATGTCCCCGGCCACGATCGTCCCGGCGTCGAGGGCGTCCAAGGCGTCGGAGATCGTCGTCCCCGACACCCCCGAGGCGTTGGCGATGTCGTCCGATGTCAGCCCGCCGGCCCCCAGCGCCGTGAAGCTCCCGTCCGACTTCTTGATCCAGACGATCCCGTCCGCGACGTTCGAGACCAGCTCGCCGATCGACGGGGCCGCCGGGGCGTTGCCGTCGTCGCGGTCGATCTCCGTCGACCCGTCCGGGACCGAGCCGGGCGTGCTGCTGAATGCGGGGACGATCTTTCCCTTGATCGGCATGGCTACCTCCAGATCGCGTCAAGCGCGGACCTCGCCGCCTCGACGCCTCCGACCATCGTGTCGCTGACCCAGTGCTTGATGGCCGTCACCACCTCGGCCCGCGTGACCGAGTGGTCGAGCGCCAGCCACCCGCCACGCACGAGCGGGCAGGTCGAGTCGAGGACGCATGGCGCCGGGAGCCTCGACCCGGCCGCCACCGTCCACCAGTATCCGTTCGTGTCCGCGTTCCACCAGCCGTCGCCCATGCAGTGCGACGAGAACCAGGCGTCCTGCGTCGACTGGTTGGTGCTGCCCAGCGGCTCCCCCGTCGTGAACGCCGGCCGCTGGAACAGGTCCACCTCGTGCGACCACCGCGTCTGCGCGACCTCGTTCGAGGAGGCCAGCGTGCTCGTGGCAAGTGTCACGAAGTAGTAGCTCGCAAAGTGCCAGACCCACACCCGCCGCGGCGGCAAGAAGAAGCCGCCGTCCGAGTCGCCGGGACGGAACAGGGCCGCCACCTCGTCCTCGGCCACCCGGTCGGCCGTCCGCATCAGGAGGCCGTTCCAGTGCTGCCAGTTGATGAAGGTGCCCGGAAGGGCAGGCGTGCCGACGCCCAAGACGATCGCGTCCGTCCGCGACGGGACGCCGGCCGCCGTCACCCCGAAGGTCTCGTGGGTGTTCAGGCAGGCCCGGCCGTACTCGGCCAGCAGTCGCCGACCGTTCTCACGGACCCAGTGCCGAAGGTCGTCCGACTCGAAGTCCGTCGACTGCACGGCGCTCGCCGCGTTGTAGCGGATGCCGGACGCGCTTGCGTAGTTGGGCATCACCGAGTCGCCACGGTCGGAGTTCGGCACGAACGAGTAGATCGAGCAGCCATGCGCATCGGCGCCGGTCTGGCCCAGCATCCGGCCCTTGAACGCCCCGCCTGCGATGGCGGTGTCGTAGGAAGTCCTCAACGGCGTCGTACCCGTCACCCACCACGAGACGCCGCTCGACGGCGGCGAGGTCCGGATGCCGGCCCGCACCGCCCCGGTGAAATCGCTGAACGACAACCCGACAGAAGAGTAGTGGATGACATCGGACGCCCCCTCGCCCAAGGCGTAGGCCGCGGCGTCGTTCCAGAGGGCCGCTGCGGCCTGCCGGAAGGTCGCCAGCGTCGTCGACCCGTTCAGGGTGAGCGACTGCCGGGAGAACTCCTCGACGATCTCCGGGGCCGTAACCCAAGCCGAGTTCACCCCATCGGCGTCCAGCCTGCCGAGGATGTCCAGCCAGTAGGTGTACTCCAGGTTGACCATGATCGCGCCGGCCTTGTCCGACACGCTCAGGCCGTCGAAGGCCGCCGTGAACGCCGCGTAGGTGTTCGCCGCATGGCCTGTCACCGCGTACGCCTGCAAGTAGGTATACCGGGTCGACACCGCCGCCAGCCTCGCCTCGTAGGCCGCGTACTCCGGATCGGTGTCCGCGAACGCGACAAGGATCCTCGGGTCGGCGTACAGCACCGTCTGGCCGATCCCGTGGTAGGACCGGACGGACGAGAGCAGGGACGCGACCGAGGATTCGAGCGTCACCAGGTACCCCCTTCGATGCCGTCGGCGTAGCCCGTGACGGCCGTGTCGATGTCGGAGATCTGCGTCGTGACCGTCCCGGCGACCTTGACGCTGGAGCCGGAGAACTCCAGCCCGTCGCCGAGGGTGAGCTGTTCGTAGGCGCCGCTGCCCGAGGATACGCGGCCGATCAGGCGGTTCTGGGCGCTGGTCCCGGACCCGCTGCCGGCGAACTCGGTCCACGTCACCGGCGAGTCGTCGGTGAGCTGGTAGGTCTTCCCGTCGGCGGCGACGTAGCAGAACATGCCGAGTTCGAGCCGCCCCGTCGGGATGGCGTCGCGGGCGACCGTGGTGGCGGCGTAGTGGTGGCCGCCCCGGCCGTAGGAGGCGAGGTGGCTCGGGTAGGTGTCGGTCGGGTCGCGCGGCGCGTGCGGGGCGTCGACCGGGGTGACTCGCTCAGTCCATGCCATGTGTCCTCCTTACGGGCAGTCCCCGTCGATCGCGTTGCTCAGGCCGAAGTACGCCTTCCGGCCGCCGGTGTAGGTCCGGTCTTCCACGAGGAACCCCGGAACGTCCGTCTCGGTGAACGCGCCGTCGCGGTCCACGCCGATCGGCAGCGGCTCGAAACCAGGAGCCGTCGACAGCGGCAGCTTGTAGCCAGGCCCCGCGTACGAGGTCGTGTTCTTCTTCTCGACGGTGTTGCGGGCCACCACCGTCTGCCCCTCCACCCAGCCGTCCGTCTCGGAGTCGTCCCGCTGGAGGATGGCGCAGGTGTACTCCCACTGGTAGTCCTTGCCGGGGATCGCCGCGTACGACTTGATCCGCAGCATCACCGGGATAGGCCCGACGACGTGCCCGACCACCCGCACCGCCCCGTCCGAACCCGTCCACGCCGAGACCGTGCCGAAGCCGAGCACCGGCTCCGGGGCCTCCAGCGGCTTGTAGCCGAACAGTTCGCAGTCCCGCTCGCCCCGCACCCGCGTCACCGGGAAGTCGAAGCCCTGCCCGTCCTGACGGAACTGCCACTCCCACCACTGGGCTCCGGTCCACGTCGTCGACTTCGACAACTGCTGGGCGTCCCGGAACCAGATGTCGCAGGCACCGGCCCAGAACCGGCCGTAGTAGATCTGCGCCACGCTCGTGGCGATCTCCGAGCCCGTGTCGTCGGCGTCTTCAACCAGGTCGGACAAAGACGAGTTGGCCCGATCCTTCGTCGAGACCGGAACCTCGCAGCGGACGTGGTATCGCTCCGGCATCCGCATCTCGTCGGCGAACGGACGGCCAACGTCCGAGTCCCACGAGGGCACCGACATGCTCTTGCCGTCGGCGATCGAGAAGTGGCTCGACGACGAGTAGGGGAACGAGCCAGTCCGACCTTCGGCAAGGGCCTCGTCCGACTGGTCGGTCAGGGCGTACGGGAAGTGGACCCGCACCTTTCGGGGGCAGTCCCGCGTCACGCCGTCGATCGACCCGACCGCCTTCGCGGCCACCGTCCCCGACACCGTGGCGTCGACGAACCCCTCGCAGCCGCCGGCGAGGAGGTCCGCGTTGTGGGCGTCCATGAACGACGCCGCCCGCGCCTCGCCCGTCGTGATGTCCTCGATCCGGATGTCGTAGCCGTCCTCGTCGACGTTCGGGCCGAAGTAGAGCACCTGCCCGCAGCGTGCCAGCACGCGGTCGATCAGC
>Ga0075464_10001300_pt1 | contig 11241 bp, 14 predicted proteins | sample DEB19_08_DNA_5_FD_75068 | JGI IMG/M metagenome (GOLD analysis project Ga0075464, IMG submission 75068) | Aqueous microbial communities from the Delaware River and Bay under freshwater to marine salinity gradient to study organic matter... | ecosystem: Environmental > Aquatic > Marine > Coastal ...
GATGAAATAAACACCTACGTAAACGAAAATAATCTGAACGAAGGTAATATTTCATGGCATCATACAGAATTAGAAAATCCAAACTTTGTTGGGGCATTAAGAAGAAAATAATTTATGGATTATCTGAATTTAGACTACCATATTAAAAGGTTATTATTAACGGCTATGGCAAGGTATAAAACACAACAAGAACAGGCTAAAGCATTAGGAATAACAAGCAGGACTTTAATAAACTACTGTAAGAAATACGAATTAAATTATAAAAAAATAAAACAAAAATGACAAAGACAAAAGAAGTTAAAATAACACCTTTGCATGACAGGGTTATAATCGAACCTGCAAAAGTAAACAATGTAACATCTGGTGGTATAATTATACCAGACGCATCAAAAGAGAAACCAATTCAAGGACTTGTAATAGCTTGTGGAAAAGGTAAAGAAGGAGAACCAATAACAGTTAAACAAGGGGATACTGTTTTATATGGCAAACACGCAGGTAATCCAATAACAGTAGATGGCAAAGATTTACTCATTATGAGAGAACAAGACATACTTGCTATCTTATGACAATAATAGAATTACAAAATAGGGTAGAAGTTGAAACACCAAAAGGCGGTGGGTTTATATTTTTGGTCACTGATTACGGCACTGAAACATCCAAAGTATTTACTGTAATTCAAGATGAAGGCGGTTTAATATGGGAGTGGCAACCCAAAGACATAAAAGTAAAAGACAACATAACATTTAACAGGATAAACAATGAATCAGAAAAGAGTTAAGAAGCTAAGAGAAATGGCTGCGTTATTCTTCCAAATGCAACCGCCTGATATGCCAAACAGAAAATCACTTGACAAAATATATCAAGAACTTAAACAAATACATAAAAACAAAAAATAATGGCAACAAAGAAAAGTTACGATTTAAAAAAAGATTTAGTTACCACCGATGATAACACTTTTATTCAAGAATCAAAGTCTAACCTAATAGACAATTTTTGTCGCATAAAGCATGGCTGCAATTTGGGAGATATAATAGCAAGTTTAGCTGCGGTAAAAAGATTCTATGATGTAACTAAAAGAAAGGTTATTTTCTGTCAGGTGATAGATTTAAAAGCTGCTTATTACCCCGGTGCTACACATCCCACACAAAATTCTGTTGGGGAAATGGTCTGCCTTAACACGCCTATGTTTGAAATGATGAAGCCACTAATAGACAGTCAAGAGTATATACAAGAGTTTGTTAAGTATGAAGGGCAACCAATAAATTTGGACTTTGATGTTATTCGTGGAAAGACATTTGTAAATATGCCTAAAATGATGATTCAAAGTTGGCTTATGTTTGCGTTCCCTGACTTAGCTTATGACCTAAGTAAAACATGGTTAACATTACCAAAGAAAAGCCACCCAATACAAAAGCATACAAAAGGTAAGGTAGTAATAAACTTTACAGAAAGATATAGGAATACCATAATGGATTACTATTTCCTAAAAAACTATGCACCTGATTTAATATTTTCAGGAACGGAAAGAGAGCATTGGTTATTTTGTAATCAGTGGGGATTAAATATTCCAAGATTAGAAGTAAAAGATTTCTTAGAATTGGCTTATGCTTTACAAGGTGCAAGGTTCTTATTGTCAAACCAGAGCTTCCAGTGGAATTTATGCACAGCATTAGGAGTGGCAAGGACATTAGAATTAGCTGAATATGCACCTAACTGCCAACCATTTGTAGGAGAAAATAATTACGGGTATTATCATCAGGTAGGGAATGAATACTACTTTAAGAAACTATATAACGAAACAGCAGGTAAATAAAAAAGCCCTGCGTAAACAGGACTTCTTAACCAATGGAAACAAAGAAAAAAATTATCCTCTGCTTGTTGCTAATGTAGCTACTGATGCATCAGTAACTAATTGAGTTCCATGAACATTTAGACCGCTTGCAGGGATTTGAATAACAGAGTAAACGTAAGCCCCATTAGGCATTTTATAGCCATTTGGAAGCGGTACAATGTTTACTGAACCACTTGGTAAACTCTGAATACCTGATGGGTTATAAGCTATAACCCTTGAAAATGCGGTTGCTCCTGCGGAGTTTGCATAAGGTGGCGTTCCTTCAATTTCGCCATAAATTCTTGTTGAAAAACCTGCTGATACTGCCATGATAAATTGTTTTTAAAGTAAATAAATAAATAAAAATGTCAGCATAAAAGTAATTAATTTTTCGATTCGGCAAATATTTTTTAATTTAGTATAAATTTAATATGGCTACAAAACACTTCATTTTAAACCCACATTCCAGTCCTTCTTCCCAAGAAGATATAATGGAAGTAGAACAAATAAGAACTAAAAAACTTGCTGATACATGGGAAGCAAGAGAGAAAAAAGCAGCCCAAGCCATTGAAGAAGAATCATTCCTAAAACATACATACGGAAGGGTAATAGTAAAGGTAGATGTGGAAAAAAAGAACTACCATACATTTGATGGAGGCTTAACCATAAGAAGGGAAAGGAACTTTAATGAATTTAACCGTAGGATTACCCAACCATCAAATGCCATAGTAATATCAGGAGAAGGTATAGAAAAGGACAGCGAAATACTTATATCCCACAATGCCATCCATGATACCAATAAAATATTTGATTACCGAAACGATTCTCCAAATATCCAATACTTTTCCATACCCGAATACGACTGCTTTGCATGGAGAGATAAGACAGGACAAATGCAGCCAATGAAAAACTATGAATTTGCCTTACGTATATTCAAGCCATACGAAGGAATGATTTTAGGTATGCCGCCAACAGAAATAAAAGATATTTTGTATATTACAACAGGGAAGTTAAAAGGAAATGCAGCCCATGTATTAAAGGCAAGTGATTATCAGATAGTGTACCAAGAAATTGATGGAAAAGAAGGGAATTTAATTAGATTTAGACATAGCGAAAAAGATACATTTGACCGTGAAGAAATTCAAGCTATTGACCATGACCTAACAGAAAAGGTGATTCGTGGAACATTGCTTGTAGGTATAACACCAAAAGATTGTAAAAAATTAAACGCATAGTATATGGCAACGGAAATAGACCATATAAAACCATGTAAATTATTTGACTTAACTAAAGAAGAAGAACAAAGAGAGTGTTTCCATTATACAAATTGTCAGCCGCTTTGGTGGTATGATAATAATAAAAAGGGTGCAACCTATCAAGAGCAAAAAACAGCATGACAAACGACCAAGAAAACATTGAGTTAAAGAAAAAGATTAGCCTTTATGAACAAGATGGTGGGGCTAATCTTTTTTATGCTTTAAATAGAAAGGCAAACGAGATGGCTAAACTATTGAACAAGGTTGATTTAAGTACATTAGCTTTGGATGATAAAAATGACAAAACCTTTGAGCGATTAAAAATTATATGGAATGATAGCACCAGTTTGTCAACAGCCATAAAAACACTTGAAGGTACTGCTGGAATAACAAACGATGAAGATGCAGATACTAAAAATCCTAAATATCAAATAACAACACCAGAATCAATATCCAATGTACTCGCAAATAGCTAACGGAAAAACAATAGATATACAAGGGTTGGAGTGTATTATTCCACCAGAAGGGTATGTGTATAACGCAATGACTAAGCAAGTAGAGTATAGAGGAGTATATAAAAGGTCTGAAAATCCCAAAGAACAATATTGGGAAAGGTTTCAATATCCATCATGGTATAAAGAAGTTACAAAAAAAGAGGATGAATATTTAAAGCAAAAAAAAGATGCAGATACTCCTGCATTTTACGATGCCAGATACGAAGAATATAAGAAGCAAGAATGGGATAGAAGGTTGAATGGATTCTGGTTTATGAATTATAACCCAAGAACTCAAATAAGTGAAGCTACCTACTTAACAGGATTTTATTATATGCTTTTACAGTGGTTTAACATTGACGTTGGTTATGCTAAGTTTATAATTCCGCATTTGAACAAAACATATTTTCTACAATACTGCTTGGAAGACCCTATTTGCATGGGCATGATTGATATAACTAAGCGTAGGTTTTTAAAAACATTTATGGGCGGCTTATTTGTGTTAGAGCCAATCACAAGAACGAAGATGGTTAACGGTGCTTTGCAAAGCAAAACAGGGAATGATGCTAAAAAGGTTTTTGGTAAAGCTGTTGTATATCCATTTAGAAAATTTCCAAGATTTTTCAGACCCGAATATGACATGAGTTTGGGGGTTAATCCAAAGTCAGAAATTAGATTCCAAAATACAAACGTAAGAGGTAAAAAAGCAGAAGACAGTATTGATAAAGATGAATTAGGGTCAATGATTGATTGGGGAAGCGCTGACCCACTTCATTTTGATGGACAGAAGTTATTGGCTTATTTTTCTGATGAGTGGGCAAAAACAACCGAGGCTAATGTTTTCGATAGGCATGAGGTTATCCGTTACTGTTTACTTAATGAAGAAGGTAAAATAATAGGTAAGGCTTTGTATTCCTCCACAGTAGAGAAACTTGATAGTGATAAAGATGGTGTTCAAAAAACTGCAATAGAATTATGGAAAGCAAGCAACCAGAATAAAAGAGAGAAAAATGGTATGACCCAAAGTGGGCTTTATAGATTTTTTCAAACTGCTGATGAGGGTAGAAATTTTGATATTTACGGTTATCCTGATGTTGAACAAACAATTCAAGATATACTTGCTGATAGGGAATCTGTAAAAGACAGCCCACGAGCATTATCTGCACGTATGAGAAAAGAACCGAGAACCATTGAGGAGGCTTTCAGTATTGATGCAGATAGCTGTATATTCAATGTCGCAAATATGTCTATAAGGGAGAAAGAATTAGAAGAAAACCCTATAATGAAAAGAGGTATTTGGTTTTATAGGGATGAAAATACACAGAAAGTAAAATGGAGAGATATAATTCCAAAAGAAAAAAACTTCCATTGGAAGGTAACGCCTGATTTTCCATTGAGTGAAAAAGATTCTAACAAGTCAGAAATGGAAGGTAGCTTAAAGAAGCCAGCAAGGATGAATTATGGTGCAATAGGTATTGACGGGTATTCAAACAGTCAGGGAGGTCAAAAATGGGGTTCTAAAGCATCAGCATGGGCAGGGACTAAAGCAGGTAATGGCAATAGAAAAAAGGTATTTGGGCATCTTTATGGAAGACCGCATGAAAAGGATTTACTACACGAACAGGTTTTGCTTTGTGCCGAATGGTTAGGGGTTCAGTCCTTTTACGAGCATAATTCGGACGATTTTTTCAGTTACTTTAAACAGCGTGGGAGATTACTTTATTTAGGTATTTATCCAAGAATATTGATAGACCCGATTAAGTTAGCCGAAACAGAAAGGCATAGAGGCGTACCAACAACACCATTCAGTTTAACTAAGCAAGCTGACTTAGGAGTTTCTTATGTGGAAAGCCAATGTGATGATATTGACTATCAGGAATTACTTGATGATATGAAAGATTTTGACCCGAATGACAGGACTAAATCGGATATTACAGTATCGTTTTTAATCACTAATGCAGTGCTAAGTGAAGTGCCAATTATAGCACCACCTAAACAAACTCCAATAATAACCGTTTTTGATAGTCAAGGTCAGTTGGTAATGAACTAAAAAATAAATTTTGAATAACGAATAATTAATTATATTTGTTGTGTATTTATGGAAAAACCTGCTTTAAATTCAATGTCTTGTAATAATTGTGGTAAGAAATTGGCAGAATTAAAAATTGAAAAAGGAGTGGTATCTATAAAATGTAGTAAGTGTGGAGTTGTAAATGTTCAAGAAACTAAACCAGTGCAGAATGGCAAGACCATCGGACACTAAACTGTAAAAATATAAAATAAGAGCTTCCAAAAGCCATGTTCACTTAATTGTGGGCATGGCTTTTTGGCTTTATACTATGTCAGAACCAATAAAAAATATTAAAAATTCAGGTGAAGACCCGTTAAAAGAGTTTCAGCTTGCACAGCTAACTACTAAGCAAAAGGAATCCCCTGACTTTGGTAATAAAATATCTAAGAAGATATGGGGTTATATAACGACAGGTATTGGTGGATACTTCTACAACCGTAATGCTCAATTTATAAAGAATAGAAACTATGCTAATGGTATAATGGATGTACAGGCTATGTTTCAAGATAGGTTTCAGTTTAATGCAAAACAGAACTACATAAGATTAGATTGGCAAACACTTCAAATTGTTAATAGAATTATTTCAGGATTGGTTGGAAGATGGATGCAGAGAGGGGAAAAGGTAGAGATTCAGGCATCTGATGACCGTTCACAAAAAAGTAAGCAGGAACAATACGACCAACTTGAATTTATCATTCAGAATAAAAAACAACTTGAAAAATTACAGGAAGCAACGGGTGTTGAATTTATTCCAAAAGGTACGGACTTACCCGTAGATAATGATGAACTAATGTTGTGGAAAGCCCAATTCCAAAGGCTTCCCGAAGAAATAGAAACTGAAATGGGGTGCAATGACGTACTATCTTCTAACGGTATGTATGATGTGGTTAAAGAGAAATTATTACATGATAGTGCAGAAGTAGGATTTGTAGGTACTTATACATGGATGGATGAACAAGGGGTTATTCATACAAGATGGGTTAAACCAGAAGATTCAATTTATGGGTGGACTGAATACCCTGATTTTAGGGATGCAAGTTGGCTTGGTGAAGCACCTTCTATGAAGATTAGTGAATTAAGAAGGGATTTTGGTAAAGAGTTTCATCCAAACGACCCATTGGCATTAGATGAACAACAGTTATTTAAAATAGCACAGACAGCAAAAGAATGGCAGTATAATACAAACTTGGTTTGGACTAACGTATGGAACTCCACATTCATGCGCCCTTATGATGAATGGAATGTAAGGTCATTGAGATTTGAATTAAGGACAGTAGATAGCGAACCGTACACCATTACCACAAGCAAGAATACAGGAACGACCTACACACAAAAAGGTTATCCAACAACCGCATCAGGAAAGAAAAGGGATAAGCCAAACGATAACCAAAAAGTAATTGACGATAGTAATATAAATATTTACGAAGCAGTTTACCTACCTGATAACGATGTTTTATTACGTTGGAGGCTAAAGAAAAATATGATTCGCCCACAAGACCCTAAAGAAATAGGCAATGCGGAATTTTCATATTCGTTCTATATGTACCAAAACTACATGATGCGGAACTTAGCCATACCACAAAAGATAATGGCAGCAGTTAATGGAATGATATTGGCTCTTTTAAAAATGCAGCAGGTGGTGGCACGTATGCGACCAACAGGTGCAGTCATAGATGAAAGTGCATTACAGAATATTGATTATGGATTAGGTGAAGCAGGTAATAAAACAGTTGATTATAAAAGGCTCTTTGACCAAACAGGTGATGTTTATTATCGTGGCGTGGATGCAGAAGGTAATAGAGTACCAATACCTATTCAGGAACTTGCTAATAGTGGGTTTTTAGGACAAATGCAGGGCTTAATATCTAACTACCAATTCAACTACCAAACACTGAAAGACGAACTTGGGGAAGACCCTAATCTCATTTCAGCAGCATTACAGCCAAGAGTAACAGCAGGTAACGTACAGGCATCACAATCAATGGCTGAATATGCCACAGATTATATGTATAGGGCTTATGCTGAAAATATGAAAATGACAGCTAAGAAAGTATCGTGCCTGTTAAAAGATTCCATTGTTTATGGCAGTAAGGCTTACAGAAGCATAGTTAAAACTAATTATGAAACATGGCAGATATTCAATGCTAATATAAAATTCCTTCCAACAGAACAAGAAGTACTTAGGTTTGAAGCTATGATGAATGAAGCTATTGCTGCAAGTCCTGACTTGTTAATGTTTATAAATCCATTCATGCTAATGCAAATGGCAAAAGAAGATGTAAAACTTGCATGGATGATGTTTGATAACGGAAGAAAGAAAATGCTTGTTCATCAAATTGAAATGACACAGCAGAACCAAAAAGCAACATTTGATGCACAGATAGCAAGTGCAAAAGCAAGTGAAGAAGGTAAGCAACAAACAGAGCAGGTTAAAGGTGGTATTGATTTGGAAGCTAAGAAAGTTGAAGGAGAAACAGCCAATAAAAATGCAGTAGTAGCTATGGTTACTTCTTTATTATCTAAAGGAGAGCAAGTACCTGCAAGTTTACAACCATTGGTAAATGTTGTAATGGAAAATATTATGATTCCATTGGCTACACAAAATGAGCAACAAAAAGCAGCCATCATTCAACAGTATCAGCAATCACAGCAGCCAATGAATGAAGAACAAGATGAACAGATGCCTGAAAATGAAATGATGGAACAAGAACAACCACAACAACAAATGCAACAAGATAATTCACAACCGCAAGTAGCGGCTTAAAACATACGAAAATGGCAATAGGAAGACCACTACCAGATTATTCAAAAACATTCAATTCTACTTACAAGATTACTCTTGATATGTCAGGATGGGATAAAACTACCATAGGCGTTTCAGGTGCAGTATTAGGCACTGTAAACATAATGGGTAGTAATGATGGCGGCGCAAATGCTACAAGTCAGGGGGATGCCCAACTTGCAATAAACTTTACACCATTACAAGCAAAGAACTTAGCCACAGGGAGTATGGTTAATGCTATTTATGGTGCAGGATTATTTGAAGTAGATGTAAATGCACAGTATTTAAGGCTGCAAGGTGCGCCAGCAGCAGCAGGTACAAACATTTATAGACTTATGATATTTCATTCTAAAATTGGGTAACAAAAAATAAAATATATGTCAGAAGAAACAACATCAACAGAAGTTGAGCAAGTGCAAACTAACGGACTGCCACAGGAGGCACAGCAGTCAATGAAAGATGCTTTTTGGGGTAAAATAGATACTCCTGCAACAACAGAAACGACAACAGTAGAAACTGTAAAAGAAACAACGGGAACACCTGCTGCCACAGCAACAGCAGAAACACAAGATGAAATACTTGACCCTAAAGATTGGGTAAAAAGGGAGTTTGATGTAGAAGATACAGAAACCTTAAAACAACAATTAAAAGAATACAGGGAGTTAAAAGAAAAACCTGCATCAACAGAATACAAATTTGAAAATGAAGATAGCCAAAGACTCGCAGAGGCTATTTCAAAGGGTGACAGAAAAGAAGTTCTTAGGATATTGGAAACACAGCAGCAGGTAGAGAACTTAGTATCAGCAGAAGTAAATGATGATACAGCAGGTGATATTATAAAGTTAGGTTTAAAATTAAAACATAAAGACCTTACTGATGCTGAAATAAACCATAAGTACAATAAACAATATGGTGTACCAAAAGAACCCGTAAAAGGTGAATTTGAGGATGATACAGAGTTTGAAGAAAAACATGAAGCGTGGAAAGAGAGAGTTGCTGAAATAAAGATGGACAAAATTATTGAAGCAAAAACAATGAAGCCTGAATTGCTAAAAGCTAATTCAGAATTAAAATTACCAGAAGTAAGTAAAGATAATAATGTTGGCAAGAAAGAACCGTCACCAGAAGATTTGGTAAAGTTTGACCAAGCCAAAACAACTTTTTTACAATCTGCAAAACAAACGGTAGAAGGATTTAATGGATTCAATGTACAGGTAAAAGACAAAGATGTTGATTTCTCTGTGGGCTATACGCCATCCGTTGAAGAAAAAAATCTTATATCGGAAAAGCTAAATGCGCTTGCGGAATCGGGATTTGATGCTAATACAATTTTTGCTGAAAGGTGGTACGACAATGCCACTCAAACATTCAAAACAGAACAGATGACAAAAGATTTGTCAAGAATGTTGATAGGCGAAAATGCAGATAAAAAATTAGCATTTGATTCAGCTAACAAACGTATGGAAGCGTTTCTGCAAGAAAAGAAAAATGTATCTGTAAAAGAAGGCAACAAGGACAGTACGTTCAAACCTAATGGTACAGCTACATCATCTGAAAAGTTAGCAGCAGATTTTTGGGGCAACAATTAATTAATTTAAAAACAATTTAAAACTTAAAAAAATGGCAGATACAGGAATACCAACCTCCAACATCGGGCAACCCGGTGCTATTGCGATAACAGGAGGTACAAATTATAGTGTCATCTCTGGTTTACAACTATTGACACCCGTATATTGGAAGCGTTACGTGGAAAGATACGGCCCAGAAGCATACGATTATTTCTTTCAGTGGTTAGCTACATTCGGTGGAATGGAATTAATCAAAAACCAAAACTTCTTTTGGTATGAAAGTAAAGGTAAAAATCAGTTGGCAGTAACCAACTTGACACAGGTAACAAGTCCAGCAGCAAACGCTACTGTTACAGTTAATATACCTGCAAGTCAACTTTACAGTTCAGGTACTTATAGCCCTTTGCGTGTAGGTGAAACAGTTTATGTTGCATCTTCTAATATCGAAGGTGAAATCTTAACAGTACCAGCAGTTGACCAATGTACAATCCGTCCTAAATTATTAGGAGATGCGTTTGTTTCAGCAAATTCAACCCACTTGCTTGCAGGTGAGATATTGATTTTTGGTGGTTTAACTGACGTTGGTGAAGCATCAAGCGAAAGAGTTCCGCAGACACACCTTGACGTAAGGTTAGAAAATAACATTACTGTTATCAGGGAAGATTATGCTGCAACTGACTTTGCTGAAATGTCAGATGTTTGGTATGATGAAGGAGTTTCAGGTTCTACGCCAGCAGGTGTAAATCAATCAGGAACAAGTTTCTTCACTTACAAAGCATTGGTTAAAACTGACCGTAGGTTCTTAAACAGCATTGAATCTAAATTGATGCGTGGTGATGCAGCTACAAATACAGGCTTGTTAAACAGTCCAACAACAGGAAGCGTAGGTTTCATTCCTACCATTGCTGCTAATGGAGAAACTGTAAACTACACAGCAGGTACTTTGGATATTGCTAAACTGCACCAAATTACCCGTATCATGGATGTTAACGGTTGTGCTAAAGAAAATATGTGGTTGCAGGATATTTACCAACGTCAGGATTTCTCTGATGGTATCTTTAAAGAATATCCAGCAGGTGCATTTGTTTATGGTACAGGCGAAAAATCACAAGAAGCATCTGTGGCTTATGGCTTCCAAGAAATCTTAATTGATGGCTACTTGCTGAAAGTTAAGAAATATTCTCCTTGGAATACCGAAGTTCAGGTAGGTTTGACCCCTGCAACAGATTACTTCCGTGA
>Ga0075464_10001301_pt1 | contig 11226 bp, 8 predicted proteins | sample DEB19_08_DNA_5_FD_75068 | JGI IMG/M metagenome (GOLD analysis project Ga0075464, IMG submission 75068) | Aqueous microbial communities from the Delaware River and Bay under freshwater to marine salinity gradient to study organic matter... | ecosystem: Environmental > Aquatic > Marine > Coastal ...
AAGTTGTAAAAATAACAAAATCTTTTATATCTTCAATAGATATTTTAGAAGATAAAATCAATGATTTTGTAAAATTATTTGAGTCCATTGATTCTAAAGATTTTATTTCAAATGCAATTAAATCTATTGATTCTATAAAGACACAATCTGAGGAATTGCAAGATCTTATGAAAGATCGTGTAAAGAAATATATTCAAGAAAATATATTGTCAGAAAATTGGATGAACCAAGTAAGTAAAGATTTGGATTTAAAGCTTCAAAAAAGAACTCCATTGCTTTTACGTTTATACAATGAGGAATGATTATGTTTATTAAAAACGGTGATGGTAAAATTGATGCAGTAATAAAAGAAGAAGATTTGGTTGAAGAAAAGAAAGCAACCAAAGAACCTTTGAAATTAAAAAAAACCACTCCAAAGAAAGAAGTGGAAGTTAAAAGCAATTAAACGAAAATAATACGCAATATGCGTATTATTTTTTATTGTAGTCCATTTAAAATGCTATATATATTATGAAATTCAGCCTTTCATCTTCTGATATGGTAAATTTAATATATAATATCTGAGATTACAAATTTAAAGTTGATTTAACGAGGAACAATATGGGTTTTAAAAAAATAGGCGAAGCTCTTTCTATTGATAAGATTGAGACGTTTAATGCAGACTCACCAATTATAGATGATGTTGTTATAGATGATTTTAAAAAAATCGCACATAATTTAAAAAATATAGCGCCAAAAGCAAAAGATTTTCTTTATTTCGTGGCAACAATTATTCATGCTGCTGAAGCATCTGCATATGATGGTACTGGTAAATCTAAAATTACAAAAAGTGGCGAACCTGTAAAGGTATCTTGGGATGAAAAATGGCGTTGGATCACTAATGACCCAACAATTCGTCCATACAAAAATGCAAATGGTGATATATTCCCAGAGTCAGAGTTATTAGCTCATGCTGAAGAAGACGGTGAAAAAATACCAGCATATAAAAAATGGGTTGGTAAACCATTATGCGTTGATCATAAATCTTCATCTGTAGATCATGTTAGAGGTTTCATTGTTGATACTTATTATGATCATGATAGAAAAAGAGTTATTGCATTATGCGCATTGGATAAAATAAATTATCCAGATTTGGCTAGAAAAGTTTCAACAGGCGTTTCTAATAATGTATCTATGGGTACTGGCGTTGGTGTGGCTGTTTGTATGAATTGCCAAAAACAAGCAACTGTTGAATCAGATTTCTGCACTCACATGCGTACAAAAACAGCTGAAGGTGAAATCAATTTAAAGTTAAATCCAATCGAGTTATCTATTGTTGTAACACCCGCTGACCGTTTGGCTACAATTAAACATGTTATTGCTATGAAGCAAAACATTGATAAATATTTTGAAGCAAGAAATTTAAAAACAGCTTCTTCATTTAATTTTCATATTGATGTTGCTCAAGATGATAATAACAAAAAATCATTTAGTGGTAATAGCATTAAAACATTGGATGAGTTAAAAGCAGAAATACAAAAAACATTAGAATACATTGATACATTATCGGAAACTACGCATAATGATGAATCTGAAATAGATTCAGACATTCAAAATTCAGATGATTCACAAATCGCAGAGGTAGACCAAATTTCGCCTCCAGCCGCACGATACGCTTCAGAAGATCAATATCTTTTACAATCCATTGCTTCCATAGAAGCTCAGTTAAGAACAATGCAAGAACAGTTAAATAAATTTGAAAAGGAAAAAGAAATGTCAGGTAAATTACAAAATAGAACAGCTTATTTTCAAGGTGGCGGAGGCGTGAATGAGCCAACACCTGGTGAAGTCAAATATCCAAAAGAACCAATGAACGAAGATGTTCGTAATCATGGCGACAAACAAATGCAAGTTGATGATATGGGTGGTCGTGATGGATTACATCCTGGCATTAAAAGCGTTCCACAAAGCGAATTAGAACGTAAAAAAATGCTAGCCCGTGCAGAGATTGAAAGCCGTGAACTTCGCAGACGTGCCGCTTTAGGTGTTGCCGAAACAGCTTTGGAAGCAAAATCTTACTACCAAGGTGGCGGTGATGTTAACGAACCAACATTGGGCAAACGTAAATACCCAGTTGATCCAGGTAATGAAAAAGCCCGTAAATTGGATAAACATCTTCATGGTCAAAAGCCATTCCCAGGTGTTGGTGATGTTGATGGTTTACATCCAAGTCCTGAATCTGTTAGTGAACGTGATGAGCTAAAGCGTAAACAAAAACTTTCTCGTGCTGGTGCATTAAAAGCTTCATTTTATCGCAAAGCTGATGCGGGCGAATCTGTCTGGCAAATCACAAGTGATGACAAAGTTGTTCTTAGCTTGACCGTTGATGAGCTTACTCAAAAAAATGAAATGCTAAGAGATAGCATTGCTACTCGTGAATTCGGTCAAAAATTGGTAAACCAAGTTCGTACCGCTGGCGTGAGTGCAGTTAAATCATTGTTTAAAGTTGCTCAGGTACCAGCTGCTCCAGCTGCAGAAGTTAGCCCAGCACCAACTCCAGCAGGAGAAGAGTCGGGTTCTATGGGTGCAGATATGCCAATGCCAGATATGGGTGGCGATGGTGATCCAAAAGAACAACTTCAATCTACTCTTGAAAAATGTCAAGAACTTATTTCAGATGCATTGGAAGCTTACCGCGATTTAACAAATGAAAAAGCCGAAATGGGTGAAGTCGCTCCAATGGCAGCTGCCGCATCACAACGCGGAATGCATTCATTACGTAGACAATTAAATGGTGAACTTGCTGAAACCTTCAAGGAAGTTATCGCCGAATTACGAGATTCAGAAACTGAACTTACATCTCTTAGCGCGTTGTACAGCAGAGGAATTACCAAAAAAGCAAATCGTGAAATTATCGATAGCACAACTGCTTACGCAGTCAGTGAAGCAAAATCTGCCATTGCCGATGGATTCCAAGTGATCGCTGCTTTCCTTAAATATTGCAAACTAGGTAATGAACTTGTTAGAAGCGCAGAAGAAGCCTGCGATACAGGAATGGATGATGATATGAAAGCAGATGATTGTAGGGCAGATATTTTGAGCAAAGATATTAAAGATGTTGATGATGATTTGCAAGCAGTCAACGATATGATCATGGATGCAGACGATTCTTCTGGTGAAGATTCTTCCGAAGATGATGATTCTGACGCTTATGACTCTTATTCTGCTGATGACTCTGAAGATTCAGAGGAATCGGATGAAGATGAGCAAGAAGCGGATACTCAATTTACTACACCTTCAGGTGGTAAAGTAACAGTACCAGATGGCTCTAAAGTTACTGCAAGCCTTGCTACTCGCGCAGACCGTGTTGCAGCTCGTCAAAAATTAGCTGCCGAAACACTCAAGATGAATCCAATGCTTGACAAAGCTCATCCAGAAGGAAGTGTTTCTATGGATTCACTTACCACAAAATCTGATGGTTTTGAAGAATTCAAAACATTAGAAGATACTCATGATGCAATGATGGATTCTTTGTCAAAAGCAAAGGTCAAAAAAGATGCTGAGAAAATCCATCAACTTATTTCATCTGGTCAACTCGATGAATCAGACTTGGATGAACTTTCCGCTCAAGGCGTTGATAAAACAACCATTGAATATTACAAGAAATATTGGGGTCAAGCAGATGGTGGTGGTGAATTTGCAGGTGAACTTGTAAAAGAACATGCAAAAGCCGCTATGGAAAAAGATCTTGAAGTTTACAAAGTAAAAATGGCTCGTGCCTATAACTTAGCTCACAAAATGGCTGCTCGTGGATTCTGTGATTCAACCGAGTCACACATTGCAAACCAAGTAAATGAACTCATGTCATTTGCTGATGAGCAATTCACCACATTGCAACGTATCGTTGAAGCTAAGCCAATTGTTAGAAAAGCCGGTGTAATGCCACAAGTTGGTGTTACAGAATCTGTCAGCACTGGAGAATCCGAATCTCTCGCTGATCAATTAGAAAAAGCTTTCTCTAGTCCAAGCATTGGTCGCAAATTATTCTGATATTATGAGGGCTAGCCTCGGTTAGCCCTTATTTTTTAATTTTTAAAAAGAGGTCTTATACATGAAAAATCAATACGGCGACACAGTAGCTCGCGATATGCAAAACATCTTAAACAGTAAAGAATTTAAATCATTATTCAAAAAAGCAAGTTTTGATGATGGTGAGAAAAGCGCAGCGGAATTAGTAGAAAGTATTTTGGATTCTTATAAAAAAATGGGAACACCATCCAAAGCATTAGATGCTTTACGTGTTTCTTTAATGGATCTACCAACCGAAAAATTGCAAGAACTTTGTGATTTGTCTGGTGAATCTGCAAAAGATCATAGCTATGATAAATCTCACGATACCCCCGTGGATTTCGAAGATGAAGATGAGGGTGAAGATATTGGCGGAGATTATTCTAAAGACATTCGTGAAGAAGAAGGTAGATTAGGTTCTGATTATGCAATGGCAGATGATGAATTAAGCGCCTGTGCTTCCACAGCAATTGCTCATTTAATTGCAGCTTCTGAAGCTTTGGACAATATGAATTTCTCCAAGACAGCAACAGCTGCGCTTGAATTAGCTGAGTTTGTTGTCACTGCAAAGAAAAATGATAAAGATCAAAAAGAAAAAGAAAAAGCCGCTAAATTAAAAGAAAAAGAAAAAGCTGCAAAACAAAAAGAAAAAGATCGTGCTGCTAAAGAAAAAGCAAAAGAAAAAGAAAAAGCAGCTAAAGAAAAAGCCAAAAAAGATGAGATGGCAGCTCGCGACAAAAAGAAAAAAGCTGATTTAAAAGCAAAAGAAGAAGAAGCAAAAGCAAAGAAAATGCTTGAAAAATCAAAAGAAAAAAGCAAATAATCTTTAAAACAATTAAAACTCCTAGCAATCTTAAAGCATTTTGCTAGGAGTTTTTTATTAGGAAAACATATGTTTAAATTTAAATTCGATGAAAATGAGTTTATTGCTGAGATGCAAGTAAATCTAAAGAAGAATGCACAACAAAATTTATCATTGCAAGATAGAAATATGAAGACTTTTAAAAAAGTCGCTTATTATTGTGATAAATTTGAAGTGTTAAAAAAATATGCTGAAGCAGAAAATATGACTTATTTATTAGAAGTCATGGCTGCAGATATGACAAGGGCTCAAGACATTAGTCATGCAGCCGCGTACATTAGCTTTTTAGAAGGTCCAGATTCACTCACAAAGCGTCTTGGTCTTACTCCACATAAAGTATACACAGATTTTAAAGTCGCTTCCAGAGTTGTTTTAGAGATGAAGCATTTAAACAAATTGGACCCTGAGTACCATGAAAGTGCACGTGCTTTATTTTCTATTTTAAAAAGATATATCAGTGCAATAAACATGCCAGCTGGTAAAGAAATAAAAAATGAAGATGGAAAGGTATTTTCTTTAGATATTATTTCCGGTGCTCTTGGAATTGATAACCATACTCTTACAAAGATATTGGAACATGGTCATCCAAGCGCTTTTATTGGTCGTAGTAAAATTGTCGATAATAAACCAGAGCAAGCACCATCCAGCAAAGAATTTATTGAGTTTGATGATTTGAAAGATTCTTTATCAAAAGCATTTGATGAACAATCCGCTCGCACACCATCAGTATTACCTGGAAAAGTGAATAAATATCTAAAAAATTTAAAACAAACAGGAACTCTTTTTGATAAAAAAATGTATTCAGATGATATATCTTATGCTGATGATCCAGGTATTGTTGTATCAGAAGATGATGCCAGCGATTTATTGGATAAAAAAATATATTGAGGTTAAGTTATGCATTTTAGACTTTTAGAAACGGGAAACGCAATTCCATATTCTTTTGCGTGCGACCCATCTGCATCTTTTCAGCCTGGTCAAGCAGCTCAACTTACAGTTGTTGGAAATACCGTAATGGCTACGGTATCTGATGGTTTGTCTCCAGTTGGAATTATTGATGATCTACGTACAAATGCTTTTACATCTACAGCTTGGAATGAAAGCTTTATTGTTCCTTGTGATTCCATTGGTACAGGTCCAAATAATGAAGCAATTACATTAAGGGATTTAACATACACTTTGGATAATGCGAATATTTTAAAAAATACATTTTTTTCAATTGTTAGCTGTCAATTAAAAGAAGTTAATGGTGTTGTTATTTTTCCAGCTGGAACTCCTCTTAATTATTCCATATCTGGAACAACTTATGATTCTATAAAGAATACAGTGAATTATACGTATTACATACCAAACATGCCAGGTGATGATTCAACGGCATCAGGTAGAATTACAGTTTGGTTTCAAAGAATGATGGTAGAAACAGACCAATTTGAAACAAATCAACAATATCTTGTAAATGCAAATTTGTATATTAGTCGAAGTGGAAAGTTCACAACCGCAAAAGCAAGTCCTTATCATCCACCAGTGGGTATGGTAATTGGTCCACCAAGTCCATTCAATGCAAATTTGCAGTTGCTTTGGTACTAATCAAGCATAATATAAGAAATTAATATCATAGGATTTTATGTCACACAAATCAAATTCAAATACTGAAGAAGTAATGAAAGAACTTGAAAAAATTGCATTCAAAAAAGGTTGGATCAAACCTGAATTGCAAAAGCAAGCTTCTTTGGAACAAGTTAAAAAGGATTATACACCAACAGATAATAAAGATGGTGATATTATCAAATTGTGCGCTGGCTTGCGTGACAAAGGTTTTCATATAGAGGCGGATGTTCTTGAGGATAATTTCTTAGCTTTTAAAAAGGCAGAAAATCTTTACAATACAAAAACAAAGTCTTATGAAGATTATTTTAAAGAAGCGCACCCAAAGTCAGCAGAAATTGCTGGTCATGAAGTTCATGATATTTATGACGTACAAGAAAGTATGTTAAAATCTGTTGAACAAAAAAAGAAAAAAGCAAAATTAGCTGCTATTGCTGGTTTATTTAAAAAGGCTGATTTTTCTGAAGATAAAAAAACACTTTCACAACATCTAGTAGGTATAGCTCAAGTTATACGATCTATGGGTTCTTTAATTGCAACAGATAGTGATTCATCAGAATCTGATAATGCACCACAGGTAGCATTAGATTGTAGTAAAAAAGCTGACGAAATAATTACTTTAGCCAAAAGTGGTGAGTGTAAAGTTTCAGATCTTTATTCTATAAGATCTTTTGAGGCAAAAATAAGAAGCAACTGGATTAGCTCTGCTATTGTTAATTGGGCTACGAATAACAACTTATCATCTGATGGTGTTGATAAATATGATAAATTAAAATATGAATTCACAAATAGAATTGATTGGTGCGAATCTCTTATTAAAAAAATTGAATCAGAAAACGCTGGTAAAACGGAAGAAGAACTTCAAGTTCAAAAGGAATTAGCTCAAAATGAGATGAAGTCAATGTCAGAGACACGCTCTAATAAAGCTAAGAATTTATCTAGACTTCAAAAATTAAAAAAAAGATATGAGGCAATATACGGCGCTATAGACAAGGATGACACCATTACTAAAGATCCACGTTGGAAAAAAGATTATGAAATAATTTTAAAATGTTTTGAAATATATAAACAAACATACAAGCTTTTAGATACTTATGTAAACTCACCAACACCCATTGATCAAACAAGAATTGATAATAAATTCAAACAAGTTGAAACGATGCTAGAAAAAATAGCAAAAGCGTATATGTGAGGCATAATGAATAAATTTAGCGAAAACGAAAGCGAAAACGAAAGAACACCAGGTCAATTTTCAATAAATGATCTAGCTGGTTCATTGGTTGCGGAACACAAAGCCACATCCACACAATCTTCTTTTACTGACTACCAAAGACCAGCATTAAATCCACAATCAGGGGAAATCATATCAGCATCTGCTAAAATCAAGGAAATGCAAAGAGAAATTCAATCATTTGCACAATACCTTGTCATGTACGCTTCTGGTCATAAAAATGAAAAGCCAAATGAAGCAAAATTAGATAAAGGTAAATCAGCAATCTTAGATTGGATTGATGAAAACTTTCTTGGTGCCCAAAATATACAAACAAGCTCTGATGCACAAGAATTCACATCAAAAGAAGATGAAATGGATTATGCCGCAAAACAACTTCGTGGTACATCTTTTATTGAAGGTAAAAATCTAGCACAAACACTTACACAAATTGGTTCACCAAAAAACAAATCTGAAAGTATTACAGATGGAGTGTGGGGACCACGCACACAAAATGCTCTTAAAATCATTTTTATGTTTGGTGATGCTTTAGGCAATGCGATTGATGCTTTAGAAGGTAAATCAGAAGTTCAATTTGATCCACGTGCTACACAATATTTAAAAGCAATTTATGAGAAGTTTAATGCTGCTCAAAAACCACCAGCAAAAGACCAAGAGAAACTAGCTGGATATGCAATTTCTTTTATACAAGCTTTAAAAAGATATTTTCAAAACTTTATTAACTACGCAGATCGTGCTGGTTTAAAATCTTATATTTCTTCTGGTGTGGATGGTCAAGGTCCTCGTCAACCTTTGTTTACAATTACTTCAGGTGGATCAGAATCCAAGATAAATCAACAAGCATTTGATAAAATCAAAAAAGATATCAGTACTGGCAAACAATATGCGCCAATTGGTTTGAATGGTGTGAATGTACCTGTTGACGCTTTATTAGATTTAAATAAATTTCAACAAATACTTATGAGTGCGGGGGCTATTAAACCAACATTTACAAGAGAGCAAATAAAAACAACTCTTTTACAATACATTGATTTGCTTGAGCAACAAACTCAAGTATCAACTGCACCTATGGGTATAAAATGAAATTATACAAATTAGATAGAACAGATTTAATAAATAAATTACTAGCAATAGGTTTGAAATCTGAGGGGCAAGCTGCTCAAGCGGAAGTTGTCCCTAGTACTGTATTAAAAGAACTTGTTAACAATTTAAAATCAAAAGTAACTGGCAAACAAGTTGCAGATGTATCTTCTTATTTTTCAAGTGGATCAGGTCAACCTGTTTCATTAAATGTTGAAAATTTAAGAAACTTTGGTGATTTTATACGTTGGCTTGCTGAAAATCAAATACAATACAAAGGAACTCTTTTATCTGTCTCTGCTGCAACTCAAAAAACAGCACCTGGAACAAATTGGCTATTGATTGATGCAATGACATTTGACCGTGCTCGCACAGATCAAAGCCAACCTGTAAAAGATACATTTTGGGTAAACAAATCTACAATCAAAGAAGCTTTAGCAGCATTTAGAGATACAGCGGCTAGAGAAGGTAACCCTGTTTTTAAAGCAATGATTGGTAAATCTATTGAGTCTTTTAATACAGAAGCAAGATTAACTGGTAATCAAGTATTACAACCAAAAGTCTCCATTGAAGATGAAGATAATAAAAAATCAGAACAAGATTTGTTAAATGAATCTGATGATTATGTAATTGATGCATTTAATGTCACTCAAATTGATCAAAAGAACTTTGAAAAAGATGGCTTAGATGTTGTTATGAAAGCAGCATTAGAAGATAAACCAGCATTACTAAATGCATTTTCTCATAAGATAACAATAAAAGACATTTCAGATGAAGGGGCTTTTAATTCATTTATCAATGCATCTGGTTTAACACCAAAAGTACCATTCAACCAAAGTACTCCTGAGTTAGAGCGTATTGATATGTGGAGATGCCAGGTGTATCAAAACTTTTATTTAAGAGCTTTGTATTTATCAAAGCAAGTTATTGGGTCTTCAAATAATCCAGCTTTAGCTACAGCGGCTAAAGGTGTGAAAATGTATCTTTCATTTATGGAAAAAATTATCCGTAATCAAAGTCATTGTCCAATCCCAACCACACAAATCACAGGTTTATCTGCCACACAACAAAATAACCCACAAAATCAACAAGGGCAACAAGCACAACAAAACCCATCATCTACTCAACAAAATGGATCTGGTAAATCAGCGGATGTTGGTTTGTTAAACAAAACATTTTCAGCAAATGTTCCAAAACCTTTGTCACTTAATGTAATTGACTTTACAAGTATCAGTAACTTCTCAAATATTTTAAAACAAATAGGTTTAGGTCAATACGCACAAATGATTGATGCTTCTTTAAGTAATGTTTACAATCAACTTCCTAAAATCGGTGTTTTAGGTGAAGATGAAATTGATTTAAGAGGTATTTTTGGTTATAACTCTCTTAGTAACTTTTTTAATGCTGTATATAAAAAAGGTCAGACTGGCAATAGCACATCTAGCTCTTTAAATAAGCAATATTTTCAACCACTTATTATTTCACTTGATGAGTTAGTTCAGATTATATCAAAGACATTACGAGCGATACAAAGAATGGCTGGAAGAAACATGTCTGGGGCATTAGCTGAGTATATTAATTCTCAAATTGGTGAAACAGGTTTTGATACGGATAAACCAGCTGGTCAAAATCGTTTACTTATGGGTCAAATATCAAGAAGTTTAAATGATTTTGCTGCTAGAAGTGAGAAACCTGTATGACAAAAGAATTTGATTTGTATGAATATGAAAGAAAGGTGGCTTTTGACTTATTAAATATTAATGAGCCAATATATAAGTTCGCCCAAATATCCATCTCCCCATCTGGAGTGTTATCGGATATCAGTTCTTTTTTGCAAGATCAATTTAAGGGAGAAACTGGCTGGAATGTTGTGAAGGCAGTATTACAACCAGCTGTTATTTCTTTAATTTTTAAAGCTGCAAATATAAATCCAGCTTTTTCTTTATTAACAATTGTATTGTTAGAAGTTTTTCATATAGATATATTTGATATTGTATCTAATATTTGCAAGAAGATATTTTCTTTTGTAAAACAAGAAAAACAACCATCAAATGAAGATATAGCTCAAATTGTAGATGAGTCTGTTGGTGAGAGATTACCTTTAGAAGCAACTGCTTCAACAATTGAGCAATTAGATGCTATTCATAGAAGATTTAAAACAGCAATGTATATTTACTCAATAGATAAAACAGCTGGTATATCTTCGTTTTTATTAAGCCAGGGTTTAAGGACATTTTTTAAACATTTTTTCTCTGCACTTATTGGTAAAGCATTGGGTAAAGGTATTTCAAAGGTAACAGAACCAAGCGACCAAAAAAGCCAACCACAATCTTCTACTATAGTCGCGCAGTCCAAATATCCTGTTAAAGCAGATTTTGCAGATAAAAAGTATTTTAGTACT
>Ga0075464_10001306_pt1 | contig 11196 bp, 10 predicted proteins | sample DEB19_08_DNA_5_FD_75068 | JGI IMG/M metagenome (GOLD analysis project Ga0075464, IMG submission 75068) | Aqueous microbial communities from the Delaware River and Bay under freshwater to marine salinity gradient to study organic matter... | ecosystem: Environmental > Aquatic > Marine > Coastal ...
AAAACGATGTGCAATACAGTGATAATGGTAAAAGCGAAAACATGGCCTAAACTCGTTGCTAAACTTATGGTAATTGGCAGAGACAAAAAGTTAAAAAGATGGAGCATCATGTTGGACATCACCGATTCGCCAACCCAACCTAAACCTAAAGAAGCTAAGGTAATTCCCAATTGTGTGGCGGCCAAATAGCCGTCTAGGTGGGAAGTCATATGTTTGGCTATTTTAGCAACATTGCTGCCAGTTTTAGCTTTTATTTCAATTTGAGAGCCTCTTACTTTTACTATAGCGAATTCTGCCGCTACGAAAAAGCCATTGAGTATAACCAAGAATATGGTTAAAAAAATACTATATCCGCTGATTTCGAGATGGGGGTCCATTTTATTTATTTATTTCTATATGTAGCATTGTACAAGGCAATACTTTCTTTAATTACTCTGTAAGCTTCCTCTTTGCCTAATAAATCCTCGATAGTTACATTTTTATGCTCGAGTGCTTTATAATCCTGAAAAAACCTTACAATTTCTTTCATGGTATGAGGAGGAAGTTCTGATAAATCGTCGATATAATTTACAGACATATCATTTTTTGCTACCGCGATAATTTTATCATCTTGTTCACCATTATCAACCATGTGCATAACGCCAATTACTTTTGCCTCTATCAGAGACAATGGATAAACATCCGCAGAACACAAAACCAAAATATCCAATGGATCATGATCATCACAATAAGTTTGCGGTATAAAGCCATAATTTGCTGGATACATTACCGAAGAAAATAACATTCTATCTAATCGCAACAGCCCAGTATCTTTATCAATTTCGTATTTAGCTTTTGATCCTTTAGGAATTTCGATAATAGCGGTAACACTTTCAGGAGAATTTTCGCCGGGGGAAATAGAGTGCCAAGGATGATAATTGTTCATATTATTGCGTAGATTATATCTTTTATTCGTCTGTCTTTTTAGAAAAACTTTTTCTTAAAATTGTGGATATTAATGGAATGGTTGTAATCAAAATAAATCCTAAAATAATATATCCTAAATATTTTTCAACCTCAGTTTCAAATTGTTTACCTAAAAAATAGCCTAATAAAGTGAGTGATGATATCCACAAAACAGCTCCTACAAAGTTATAAAAAGCAAATCGTTTTAAATCTAATTTTACAACACCTGCAAAAATAGGGGCAAAAGTGCGCACAATGGGTACAAATCGGCCAAAAATCAATGCAAACGCCCCTTGTTTATGATAATAATCTTCGGCGGCTTTTAGATATTTCTTCTTAAAGAAAAAAGAATCCTTTCTTCTGTATAAAATGGGGCCCGTTCTAAATCCAAACCAATAGCCTACAAAATTTCCTAAAAATGCTGCTGCAATTAAGCCTAAAACCATCACCAGAATGCTTACGTCTAATTTACCGGTTGCAACAAACATACCTGCTAAAAACAATAAGTAATCTCCCGGAAGGAAGAAACCAAAGAACAACCCGGTTTCTGCAAATACGACAAATAAGATGAGATAAAACCCTCCTTTATGGACGATTTGCTGAGCGTCAGATAGCTTACTGAGATAATCCCAAAATTCTTGCATTTTTCATTATAAAACTACAAATATTATTGGAGTTTAATAGGTTATCGATTTTAAAATAAATCTGTAATGATAGAAGGATAAACTCCTAAAATAATGGTGGCAATTGCAGATAAACCCAAAACCAGTTTATAGTACATTGTCGCATTTAATTCTTTAGTTTCTGCGTCTCTAAAGTACATCGCCACAATTACCTTAAAGTAGTAAAATATCCCAATGATGGCATTGACAATTGCCAATACAATTAACCAAATATGGTATTGTTGTAGCGCCGTAGAGAACATGAAAAACTTACCTATAAAACCAGCTGTTAAAGGAATCCCTGCCAAGGAAAGCATCGCGATGGTTAACACAAAAGCTAAAAATGGATTTTTCTTTGCTAGGCCATTAAAGCTCTCAAAATTTTCATCTCCGGTTTGCTCTTTTACAATAATTAATACCCCAAAAGCGATGATCGAAGCTAAAGAATAGGCTGATGCATATACAAATACAGAATTTATAGAAGTTGACCCCAAGGCGATGATCGCAAAAAGCATATATCCAGCATGGGAGATGCTCGAAAAAGCCAACATCCTTTTAAAATTACTTTGATATAGCGCTGTAATATTTCCTACAAATAGAGTTAGGATGGTAATCACTAATAAAGTTGGCATCCAAAAATCGGCGAGTGGCGCAAAGCACATCATAAATAAGCGTAAGAATGCAGCAAATCCGGCTGTTTTTACAACTGTAGACATGAAAGCGGTAATCAATGTTGGTGATCCTTCGTAAACATCGGGTGTCCAGAAATGAAAAGGAGCGGCACCAATTTTAAAACACATCCCCACCATCATTAAAGCTATTCCTGTATAAAACATAGGGTCAATTCCTATTGGACGATCGATGACATATTGAGCAATCACGCCCATATCAAAAGAATGTGCAGATCCGTAAATTAATGTAATCCCAAACAATAAAAATCCGGTAGAGAAAGCACCCATTAAAAAGTATTTCAGTGCTGCTTCATTAGAAGCAAAATCTCTTTTTTTGATCCCCGCTAAAATATATAAACTCACCGACATGATTTCTAATCCTACAAAAAGCATCGAAAGATTGTGGTAAGAAACCATTACAATGATCCCAACTAAAGCAAAAAGAATGATGGTATAATATTCGGCTACGTTTGCACTGATTTTATCAAAATACGTTTTAGATAAAAGTAGGATAAGGATGGTAGAAACAATGGTTAAACCAGAAAATGCCACAGCAAAGTTGTCAAACAACATCATCCCACTGTAAATAGGGACTGCGCCAATATTCCATTCGGCAATGGCCAATCCTAATGCGCCAATTAAACCTAAAATGGCTACTGGCAATAATGCTTTTTTTGCTTTAAATAATCCCAAATAAAGAACTACAATGGCTAAAATTGAAATCGCTATTAAAGTATTCATTGTTCTATTTAATTGCTAATTTATTATTTACTTGATTGATTAAACCGTTTACAGCTGCCTCAGAAACATGTAAAATTGGTTTTGGGTAAACCCCGATAAAAATAATCAAAGAACAAATGATGACAAAAAATACCACCTCTGTGCCTTTGATGTCTTTAAATGATGATGTTAGCTCATTTAATTGTCCTTGCATTATTCCTTTATACATTCTTAATAGATAAACAGCGCCAAAAATAATGGTTAATCCGGCGATAGCTGCAAACCAAATTTGGTATTGATAAATGGCATTTAACAATAAGAATTCGCCAACAAATCCATTGGTTAATGGAAGCGCAACTGTTCCTAAAATAATAATTAGAAATGCGATGGCTAATTTTGGGGCTACTTTTGCAATACCACCCATGCCAGCAATTTCTTTAGCATACAATCTGTTGATAATCACATCCATCACAAAGAATAAACCGATTACATTAATTCCGTGATTTAACATTTGAATCATTGCGCCTTGTAGGCCTTCAACATTCCAAGTAAAAATCCCGGCGGCTATTAATCCTACGTGAGCAATAGAAGAATAAGCAATTAATCTTTTGATATCTTTTTGCGTAAACGCGATAATTGAAGCATAAACAACGCCTACGATAGATAGGATAATCGCCAATTGTTTCCACTCTATAAATCCAAGAGGAACAACAGGAATCAACCATCTAATTACTCCGTAAATACCCATTTTTAACATGATACCGGCTAATAACATGGTACCCATAGTTGGGGCTTCGGTATAGGTATCTGGCTGCCAAGTATGAAACGGGAAGATTGGCATTTTAATCGCGAAAGCAATAAAGAAGCACCAGAATAACCAACCCTGACTAACAGCATCCAAGTTTAACGCATAAAAAGCATCGATATCGTAACTGTTATTTGGCGTTTGTAAATGCAAATAGATGATGCCTAAAAGCATAAAAAGTGAGCCTGCAAAAGTGTAAATGAAAAATTTCATGTTTACACGAATACGATCTGATCCGCCCCAAATGGCACAAATAAAATAAATTGGAATAAGCGCCGCTTCCCATCCTACATAAAAAAGGAAAGCATCTAACGCGGTAAAAACAATTAATAAACCGGTTTGCATAAATAAAACCAAAGCAAATAAAGCTGATGGATTTTTATGTTGGCGATTAAAGCCGGATAAAATAATCAATGGGACTAAACCAGTGGTTAATAAGACCATGATCATGCTTATCCCGTCAATCCCAGCTTTAAAGCTGATTCCTAATTGTGGAATCCAAGGAAAATCGATTACAAATTGTCTACTTGCATCAGCTTCAAATTGTGAAAGCAATACTAAGGAACCAGCAAGCGTAATTAAAGAGCTAATTAGCGCAGTTTGCTTTGCGTAGCTGTTGTTCAATAAACAAGCGATTGAACCAATAAGGGGAAAAAACAGTAAGAATAATAAATTCATGTATTTGTTTAATTCAGAATCTTAAAATTTAAAAAAACTATATATCAATACTGCGATAACACCAATAACCATCGCGAAAATGTAGAAACCTACGTTTCCTGTTTGCAGCAATCTTAATCCTTTGCTGGCTTCTAAAGAGCCTTTTCCTAAGCCATTAACAACCCCATCTATTCCGGTTTTGTCTATAACTTTAAAGAAAAATCCTGAAATATGGTCTAAAGGTTTTTGAATCAAGGCATCGTAAATCTCATCAACATAAAACTTATGGTAAGATAATTTAGCTAAAGCTGATCTTGATTCGCTATCAGAAATTGGCACGTGATTATTTTTGATGTATTTAATGTAAGCGTAAATAATTGCGATTAAAACGCCGCCAACAGAAACCGCCATTAAAACATATTCTGTACTATGGTCTAAGGCTAATTCTCCTAATCTAGAAGTTGATCCTTCAAAAACTGGAGCAAGATAATGCGCCAACCAATGTCCGCCGCCTAATACTTCTGGCACTCCAATAAATCCTCCAACAACAGATAATATTGCCAAAACAATTAAGGGAATTGTCATTGATAAAGGAGATTCATGTAAATGATGTTTTTGTTCATCTGTTCCTCTAAAAGTTCCCCAGAAAGTTAAGAACATCATTCTGAACATATAAAATGCCGTTAGCATTGCGCCTAAAACACCAATAACCCAAAGCAATTTATTGTGTTCGTAAACATGGGCTAAGATTTCATCTTTAGAAAAGAAACCTGCAAAAGGTGGTAAACCAGAAATGGCTAAAGTGCCCATTAACATGGTTAAAAATGTGATTGGCAATTTCTTTTTTAAAGCCCCCATTTTGCGCATATCTTGTTCATTGCTCATGGCGTGTATCACAGATCCAGCTCCTAAAAATAATAAAGCTTTAAAGAATGCATGAGTTAATACATGAAAAAATGCTCCTGTATAAGCGCCAACACCTAAACCTAAAAACATATATCCCAACTGCGAAACGGTAGAATAAGCCAATACCTTTTTGATATCCGTTTGCGTTAAAGCAATTATGGCTGCAATTATGGCTGTTGCTAGACCAACGATTGCTATAATACTCATGGTAATTGGCGACAAGGTGAATAAGATATTCGATCTTGCAATCATATAAATTCCGGCGGTTACCATTGTAGCGGCGTGGATTAACGCAGAAACTGGTGTTGGACCAGCCATTGCATCGGGTAACCAAGTAAATAATGGCAATTGTGCCGATTTACCAGTTGCGCCAATAAATAGTAAAATGGTGATTAACGTGAGGGTTGCATCGCCAGAAATCATTCCTTGTGCTTTGGGAAAAATCTCTGCAAAAGAAACGCTTCCAAATGTGCTGATGATTAAGAATACACCTAAAAGGAAACCTAAATCTCCAATTCTATTCATAATGAAAGCTTTTTTTGCGGCATCAGCGTAAGCGGCATTGGTAAACCAAAATCCGATTAATAGATAAGAACATAATCCAACACCTTCCCAACCTATAAACATGATGACATAATTTGATCCTAAAACCAAAAGCAACATAAAGAATATGAAAAGATTGAGGTAAGCAAAGAATTTTCCAAAACCTGCATCGTGGCTCATATATCCAACAGAATAAATATGAATTAATGATCCAATACCCGTGATAATCAATAACATCAAAATACTTAATTGATCAATCTGAAAAGAAAATGGAATATTGATTCCACCAACTTTAATCCAATCAAATAAATTAATGATGATTGGTTCAACGGAATTAAACTCGAAAAAGATGCCTAAACTTATTGCAAATGAAGCCAAAACGGCTAAACTCGCAATAGAACCAATCACCATTTTTGGCAGGAAATTTCTTCCCAAACCACAAATAAGAAATCCTATAAAGGGAATTACAGGAATTAACCAAACTAAATATATCATCAAATTTTATAAAAAATTACCACTTTAACCTATTCAACACATTGATATCTATAGAACTGGTATTTCTATAGACCATTACAATGATAGCCAAACCCACCGCAACTTCGGCTGCGGCCAATGCCATAATAAAAAATACAAAAACTTGCCCAGAAGCATCTCCGCTGTAAGCAGAAAATGCGGCTAATAGTAGATTTACTGCATTAAGCATGAGTTCTACCGACATAAAAATTATAATGGCGTTTCTTCTAATTAAAACACCAATTACTCCGATAGTAAATATGATTGCACTTAATAAAATGTAATGATTAAGTGGAACTATTTGAATGGTTGAAGTGATATTATCCATTTTGAGTTCTTTTATCTTTTTTAGCTAATAATACTGCGCCAACCATTGCCGATAACAATAAGATGGATGAAATTTCGAATGGTAAAAGGAATTCGCTAAAAAGTACTTTTCCTAAATTTTCTACCAAGCCGATGTCTGAATTTGGTAATTTGCTTACCGCTGATGTTTGTACTGCATGAATAGAGGCGATTAATGTAACCAACAAGGTTCCTCCGGCAATAATGGCAATCACTTTTAGCAGATTAGATTTAACAGGCTCTGTTTCTTTGTTCAGGTTCATTAACATCAATACAAAAAGAAATAAAACCATAATGGCGCCCATATAAACGATAAAATTTACCACCGCTAAAAACTGAGCGTTTAGTAAAATATAGTGTATCGTAAAAGTGAAAAATGTAGCGATAAGATACAAGACACTGTAAACCGGGTTCTTAGTGAAAATTACCAAGAGGGAAAACAAAATGGACAAGAAAGCGACTAAGTAAAATAAACTCATTTATAATGTAATGCTAATGCTTTTTTGAAGCGCAAATGTAAAATTTTTGATTTAACTTATTGATATATATTCCTTAAAACTAAAATCTAGCTTCTTTTAAAGCTTCCAGTTCATTTATTGGCATTTCTACCAATTTGTCTTTTCCGTAAATAAAATCCTTACGTAAAAAATCTGCTGGCACAATCGGACCATCTAAATAAATGGCTTCTTTTGGACAAGCTTCTTCGCACAAACCGCAAAAAATACACCGCAACATATTAATTTCGTAAACCGCTGCGTACTTCTCTTCTCTGTATAAATGCTCTTCGCCTTTTTCGCGTTCGGCAGAAATCATGGTAATGGCTTCTGCAGGACAAGATAAAGCGCATAATCCACAAGCTGTGCAACGTTCTTTACCATTTTCATCTCTTTTTAAAGAGTGCATTCCACGCCAATTTTCAGAAAATTCTCTTTCTTCCTCTGGATAAAAGATTGTCTCCTTCTTTTTAAACATGTGACTAAAAGTAATAGCCATTCCTTTAAATATTGCGGGCAAATAAATTCGCTCCCAAAAATTCATTGGTTTTTGTTCTAGTACTTTTTTTCTTCCACTTAATGATTCCATGAATCTCTCAATTATTCCCTATCGGGAGAAATACCTTATAATTTATCTACCACAGTAATTACAATTGCTGTAATCACAATATTTGCTATTGCCAATGGAATTAAAACTTTCCATCCTAAATTCATCAATTGATCGTATCTAAAACGTGGGATTGTCCAACGTACCCACATAAAGAAAAAGATGAATGCGATTATTTTTAAAAGTAAAACTGCAACTCCAACCAACGGCCCCCAAGTAGCACCTAAAGTTTCGTTTACTAAATCCATACCCGGATAGTTGTAACCTCCAAAATATAAAGTAGCCATTACCGCAGAAGAAACAAACATATTGATGTATTCTGCAAACATATAAGCCCCCATTTTAAAGGCAGAATACTCGGTATTGTAACCGCCAATTAACTCGGTTTCGCATTCTGGCAAATCAAATGGCACACGATTAGTCTCCGCGAAAGCGCAAACTAAAAATATCAAAAAGCCTAAGGGCTGATAAAAAAAGTTCCAATGCCAGCTATGTTGTTGTTCGGCAATTACTTTAAAACTCAAAGAATTAGTTACTAATAACAGGGCGATAATAGAAAGCCCCATGGCAATTTCGTAACTGATATTTTGCGAAGCACCACGAATTGCGCCCATCAAAGAATATTTATTGTTTGAAGCCCAACCACCAATCATGATTCCGTAAACGCCTAAAGAAACAACGCCAAAAATATACAGAATACCCACGTTGATATCTGTAACCTGCATCGGAATGCTCCTTCCAAAAAGTTCGATATTTTGTCCAAAAGGAATGACAGCAGTTCCTAAAAAGGAAGTCAATAATGCCAAAGATGGACCAGCAATAAACAACCATTTATTTGCTCCGCTAGGAATAATTTCTTCCTTAAAAAACATTTTACCACCATCGGCCAATGGTTGCAATAAACCAAAAATACCAGCTCTGTTTGGTCCAACCCTATCTTGTAACCAAGCTGCCACTTTACGTTCGGCCCAGGTAGAATATGCTGCAATAGTTAAAGTAGCCACAAACAATATGGTTACCAACACTAATTTTTCTATTATAAAAGCTATTTCCATTAGAATTTTGTTGCCCTTTCAAATTGCTCTTTATTTGCTTCCATCAATTCCAGATTCTTTTTTACCACCTGAGTTGGCTGCAATTGATCATAATGATTTGCGCTAATTACAGATTGGTGAGAAACTTTTTTAGGACCTTCAATCACCCAATCATTGGTGTGTTTTTTATCAAACCTACAAGTGTTACAAATAAATTCTTCGGCTTCGCCAAACTCGTCTTTTCTGGCCGTTACTCTTAAAACCTCTTCGCCTTTATACCATAAAGTTACTTTTCCAGAACAGGTTGAGCAATCTCTATGTGCTTCCACAGGCTTGGTAAACCAAACTCTGTTTTTAAAACGGAAAGTCTTATCTGTTAAAGCGCCAACCGGGCAAACGTCAATCATGTTTCCAGAAAACTCATTATCAACCGCTTTTGCGATATAAGTAGAAATTTCTGCATGATCACCTCTTCCCAAAATCCCATGAACACGGTTCTCTGTAATCTGATCGGCCACAAAAACACAACGATAACATAAAATGCAACGTGTCATGTGCAATTGAATTTTATCGCCTATGTCTATTTTCTCAAAAGTTCTCCTATCAAACTCATAACGAGTCGCTTCGGCGCCATGCTCATAACCCAAATCTTGCAAATGACATTCACCCGCTTGATCGCAAATTGGGCAATCTAATGGATGATTAATCAGCAACATTTCTACCACGCCTTTTCTAGCTTCAACCACTTCTGGCGAGGTAATATTTTGCACTTCCATTCCGTCCATTACATTGGTACGACAACTGGCAACCAATTTTGGCATCGGACGAGGATCTTTTTCAGAACCCTTACTCACCTTTACCAAACAAGTACGGCACTTACCTCCGCTACCTTCTAGTTTAGAATAATAGCACATCGCTGGCGGCACAATATCCCCTCCTATTTGCCTCGCAGCATTTAGAATAGAGGTTCCTGGCTCTACTTCAACGGGAATCCCGTCTATCGTTACTTTTATTTTATCAGACAATTTCAAAAATTTAAACTGTTCATCTATTCATTTATTTCGATTAGCTAAGGATCAATCCTAAGAAACCAATTCTGGCAAAGGATCTGCATAATGCGCCAATCCATAATTACCTTTTACCGCTAAATCTGGGTGCGTAACATGCCATTCAAACTCATCTCTAAAATGACGAATTGCACTTGCCACTGGCCAAGCCGCAGCATCGCCCAACGGACAAATGGTATTTCCTTCAATTTTTTTAGAAACATCTACCAATAAATCCATATCGCTCATCTTGCCATGTCCGCTTTCTAAACTATGCAATACTTTTTCCATCCAGCCGGTTCCTTCTCTACAAGGCGAACATTGTCCGCAAGATTCGTGATGATAAAAGCGGCTAAAATTCCAAGTATTTCTTACAATACATTGATCCTCGTCTAAAACCACAAAACCGCCAGAACCTAGCATCGTTCCGGTAGCAAAGCCACCTTCAGATAAAGATTCGTAAGACATCAAGCGTTTCTCGCCGTTGGCTAAATTTAAGATCAAATTGGCAGGTAAAATTGGCACCGAAGAACCTCCAGCCACCACTGCCTTTAATCTTTTTCCGTTCGCAATTCCGCCACAATATTCATCAGAATAAATAAAATCTTCTACAGAAACACCCAATTCAATTTCGTAAACACCTGGTTTATTGATATTACCAGAAGCAGAAATCAACTTAGTTCCGGTAGAACGACCAATTCCTATTTTGGCATATTCTTCTCCGCCTTCGTTGATAATAGGCACAATTGCAGCAATAGATTCTACATTGTTTACCACCGTTGGGCAGCCATATAAACCAGCAATTGCAGGAAAAGGAGGTTTAATTCTAGGATTTCCTCTTTTTCCTTCTAAAGATTCTAATAAAGCGGTTTCTTCTCCACAAATATATGCTCCACCACCCGGCTGAACGTATAATTCTAAATCATATCCAGAACCTAAAATATTTTTACCTAAAAATCCAGCAGCTTTAGCTTCGGCAATGGCTTTTTCTAAAATCCTGATTTGAGGCATCATTTCTCCTCTTACATAAATGTAACTGGTATTTGCACCTAAAGCATAACTAGAAACAATCATTCCTTCAATTAAAGCATGAGGAATATTGGTCATCAAATAGCGATCTTTAAAAGTTCCTGGCTCAGATTCATCGGCATTACACACCAAATAACGAGGTACGCCTTCTGGCTTGGCCAAAAAACTCCACTTCATCCCGGTAGGAAAACCTGCCCCACCACGACCACGTAAACCAGA
>Ga0075464_10001307_pt1 | contig 11188 bp, 9 predicted proteins | sample DEB19_08_DNA_5_FD_75068 | JGI IMG/M metagenome (GOLD analysis project Ga0075464, IMG submission 75068) | Aqueous microbial communities from the Delaware River and Bay under freshwater to marine salinity gradient to study organic matter... | ecosystem: Environmental > Aquatic > Marine > Coastal ...
ACGACATACAGTTAGCGGCCTTTTTCATTGGAGAATCAACAGGTTACGTTGCAAAGACTTACAGCGGCTTGCATTGACATCCAAACCAATGCCGGGGAACATACTGGGGTAAACAGCTTTTTTGCTGGTTGTTCCCCGGTTTTGCTGGAGAGCAAACATGCTTACAGATGCCCGATGCAAGAGTGCAACATGCCCTGAAGGGAAGACCCGTTCTCGGGTAACCGACGCCAATGGCCTCTATCTTGAGGTGAGCCCGGCGGGTTCTAAGCGCTGGTTCTGGAAAACCTACGCTGACGGCAAAGAAGGCCGAATGGCGCTAGGTAGCTATCCAAGTGTGTCGCTGATGGCCGCAAGAAAGGCAAGGGATGCAGCCAAGCTACAAAAATCAAAGGGCGTCAACCCAGTGCAGGCTCGCAAAGTTGCTATCTTTCAATTGACCCCAGCCACCAAATTAAAAAACCAACTGGTTCGCCAGTTGGCTTTTTTTGCCTGCTACCGCGTGTTTACGCGGGTTCCTGCGGGTTCTTGCGGACTACGGAGAGAGCCATTTCTGCCAGCGACCGGCAGGTTTTACTCTCCGTTTGCGTATTCTCTCTCCGATCCTGCCCACCCAGTGCAGGCCAAAGTCCGGAAGGCGCGCCCGTCACCCCTATATAAATCAACGGGTTACGCGCGGACGAATCGAGCGGTTTTTTTGTGGCATTGGTAGGCTGAGGGTGAGGGGATGGCGCGTGACTCAGATTACTTGACGATGACCTGCCCCCAATCCCCGTACCAATCTAAATTCCAGAAGTCCTAGTTTTGCAAGATTAACTGATCCCTGCATCGGTCTTGCTGTCTTGCTTTGCATCGCCAGTTAACTGGCGATGCAAAGCGGCGAATGTTGCTGGCGGCACACGCCCACAACTGCTGTGAGGCCTGATCTCGTTGTAGTCGGTTCTCCATGTGGCGATGCTCTGGCGGGCCTGCTCCAGCGATTCGAACCAGTTCTCATCCAGACATTCATCGCGAAAGGTGCCGTTAAAGCTCTCGATGTACGCGTTCTGGGTTGGGCTACCTGGCTCGATCAGAATGTGTTTGATGCCGTGCTTTTGCGCCCATGTCATGAACGCCCGGCAAGTGAATTCCGGTCCGTTGTCGGTTCTGACTTCCTTCGGGTAGCCCCGAAACATGGCGGCACGGTCTAGTACCCAGTTCGCTGCGCACTGTCTGGTTGAGCACTGCTAGCGGCGATTTTGGATGGCCACATGCAGCAGCGCCCGCGTTTCATGCCGCCGAACCGATAACGACTTCCAGGGAACTGCCGCGGTCATGCTTCCGGTGTTGACCGCGTCACGGTATCCAGCATCCGTTGTTTGCCCGTGAGGATGTGGCTTTCAAATAAGTCGGCGGTTTCTGTCACCTGGCCGTTGCGCAGGGCCTCCACAAGCCGGCTGTGCTCGGTATGTGATTGCTGCATCTGTGCCATGGTGTAGACGCCCTTGCGCAAGTAAAGGCTCAACTCCGCCTCAATCGTGTTGTTCAGTTCGATGAGGCGTGGATTCTTGGTGATCGCCATCAGGAGATCATGGAACGTTTTGTTCAGCTTGTGATAAGTGCCGCCGTCCCGGGCCTTCAGCGCAACTTCCATTTGGTCCATCAGGGCCAGCAACTGCGTTTCTTCTTCGTTTTCCAGTCGCGAAGCGGAGAGCCGGCCGGCAGTGCGGGCGATGCTGGCGCGCAAGTCGTACAGGTCCAGTGCTGCCTCCAGCGATACCTTGCGCACCTCGGCGCCGCGATTTGGAACGATGCGCACCAGACCGCTGCGCTCCAGCGAGCGAAGTGCCTCCCGCGCCGAATTGCGGCCCACGCCCAATTGCGCAGCCAGCGCCTGCTCGTTCACACGCTCGCCCGGATGCAGCGTTCCGTCGGCGATCATGCTGCGCACCTTTTCCTTGATATCGTCCAGCCGGGTGGCGATGACCTCTGCGTCTCTCAAAGCAACTTTGCTCATGGGGGCTTAATGAAGTTTTACTGACTCCAAGTTTACAAGGCATTCGAAAACATTCAAGGAATATATGTAGGCACTAGGTAATAAAGTGTTGACACATTGCGATAAGTCGCTAAAATTTGTGGGGTTCAGCCATTTCTTTCACCAGGACCCCATGGAACTACAAAATCTATACAACTCACACGGACAGTTCATTGATGGCGCTTGGCGCCCGGGCAGTGAAAGTGCTTCTGACATGATCAATCCGGCCACTGAGATCTCCTTGGGTGAAATGAAGCCGGCCGGTGCCGCACAAGTCATAGAGGCTATCGCTGCCGCCTATGCAGCGCGCGCGTCGATGCGCGCACTCACCGCCTGGAGCCGCTCTGCGCTGCTACGCCGCGCCGCCACCCTGATCCACGAACGTGCCGAGACTCTGGGGCGTCTGGTGGCGCTTGAAACCGGCAAGCCCATCCGGCAGGCCGTGGGTGAAGCCAAGGCATCGGCCGAGTCGGTAGACTGGTTTGCTGATGAGGCGCGACGAGTGTTTGGCATGAGCTACGAAAGCCGTGTCAAGGGCGACCGTTACCTGGTGCAGATGGAGCCACTGGGTGTCGTGGCCGCGTTTGTGCCTTGGAATTTCCCGCTGTTGCTGCTGGCCCGCAAAATGGCGCCGGCATTGGCCGCCGGGAACACGCTGGTGATTCGTCCGTCGAGCGAAGCAGCCGGCGCGACCATGGCGCTCATCAAGTGTTTTGAAGACGCTGGATTTCCGAGGGGGGCCGTCAACCTGGTGGTCGGCCGCCCGGCAGACATCACGCCGACGATCATGAACGACCCGCGCGTCGTCAAGGTGAGCTTCACCGGTTCAGTGCCGGTCGGACGCCAAATTGTTGAGCAGTCAGCGATCACCCTCAAACGGGTCAGCATGGAATTGGGCGGCCACGCACCGGTGATTGTGCATGCTGATGCAGACATTGACGCCTTCGCCGCCATGGCTGCCCCGGGCAAGTTCCGCAACGCCGGTCAGGTGTGCGCCTCGCCGACGCGCTTTTACGTTCACGAGTCCATTGCCCAGGAAGTCGAGGACAAACTGGTCGCCGCGACCCGCGCCCTGCGCGTCGGATCACCGCTTGACGATGCCACCGACCTGGGCCCTCTGGCCACCCGCAGGCGGCGCGAAGCCATCGAGCAGATGATCGACAACGCCGTTTCCGGTGGCGCCAGGGTGTTGACCGGCGGCGCGCGTCCGCAAGGCTTGGAAAGAGGCTACTTCTACGAGCCAACCTGGCTCACGCAATTGCAGCCCGACGCTTCAGTGCTGAACGACGAACCCTTCGGCCCGGTAGGCACGCTGAGCACCTTCTCGACGCTGGACCAGGTGGTTACAGAGGCCAACCGTCTGCCGTTTGCGCTGGCCGCCTACGTGTTCACCCGGTCGCTGACGAAGACGCACGCGACCATCGATCGCCTGCAAGCCGGCGTCATCGGCGTCAACACCTTCGTTGCCTCGACGGCCGAAACACCATTCGGCGGATCGAAAGACAGTGGCTACGGACGTGAAGGTGGCCCGAACGCGATTCGGGACTACCTCGACACCAAGTTCGTCAATGTCGCCATGCCGACCGATGCCAAGTGAGCATGAAACCAGTCTAAAAATAAAGGAAATACACATGAAGGTCATCGCCAACCGCGCCAAACAACGCATCCTGAACGGCGAACTCGCACTGGGCATGGGCCTGCGCCAGGCCCGTACCGTCGACATTGCACAAATTGCCCAGAGCTGCGACTTCGACTGGCTTTTCATCGACATGGAACACAACTCGATGAGTGTGGACACTGCCGCGCAGATCTGTCAGGCGGCGCTGGCCGTCGGCATCACACCGATGATTCGCGTGCCAGCACACGAAGCGTTTCACAGCACACGGCTGCTCGACACCGGCGCACAAGGTATCGTCATTCCACATGTGAGTACGGTGGAGCAGGCGCGTGCGGTGGTCGACTTCTGCCGCTTCACGCCGCTGGGCCATCGTTCGATTCCCGGCAGCCTTCCACAAACGCGTTTCATGCCCTTGCCGGTGACAGAAACGGTCTCGCTGATCAATGCAGAAACACTGGTGGTCGCAATGATCGAAACGCTCGAAGGGCGCGACAACGTGGACGCTATTGCCGCAGTGCCGGGCATCGATGTGTTGCTGGTCGGCTGCACGGACATGGCCGCTGAACTGGGTGTGCCGGGGCAACTCGGCCACGCGAGCCTGAAAGACACGCTGGACACCGTGTTCGCCGCTTGCGAACGCCACGGTAAGGTGGGCGGGGTAGGGGGTGTGTACGACGACGCTTTGATGGCCGAGTACATCCGCAAGGGCGCAAGGTTGATCCTGAGCGGATCCGATCTGGCTTTTCTGATGGCCGGCGCCCGCAGCCGTTCGTCCATGCTGCGCAGCATCTCGCTGCGCGAACAGACGGCCCCTGTGGCATAAAACGCTAAGCTCTCTCATCAACCCGGACGGACCGAATCCATGAATCCCGAATACACCCTGGCCATGCTGGAGCGCGCTGACCTGCGCCCTTACTTAAGCGACGAACAGTTTGAATTCCGCCGCAGCGTCAATCGCGTGCTGGCCAAACATGCGAGTCCTGAATACATCGGCATATGCGATGAAGAAAAGCGCTTTCCGAAGGAACTGATTGACGTAGGCGTCGAGCAGGGATGGTTTGCGCTCACGCTACCCGAGGTCTACGGCGGCATCGGTGGCTACATGGACATGACGGCGTTTCTCGAAGTCGCGGCTTACCACAGCATCGCATTGAGCCGCTTCTGGAACGCCAACATCAACATGGTGGGTGGCGCCATAGCGCGCTTTGCGAGCGACGAGATCAAATCAGATGTACTGCCGGCATTGGCCCAGGGGCAGGGCTGGCTGGCATTCGCGCTGAGCGAAAATGGGTCTGGGTCCGACGCCGCATCGCTCACGACACGCGGTGTGGCCGACGGTGACGACTTCATCATCGACGGCACCAAGATGTGGATCACCGGCGCGATGCAGGCCAAGTACATCCTGACTGCCGTTCGCACTGACAAAGAAGCCACCAAGCACAACGGGATCAGTCTGTTCCTGGTGCCGTCCGATTCGCCGGGTCTGGACATCCGTCCGATAGCCCTGCTCGGCGGTAGTGCCATCCGCACCTGTGAAGTGAACTATGTGGGCGTCAGGGTGCCCAAGCGCCTGGTGGTCGGTGAACTGCACATGGGTTGGAAGCGGCTGACGGCCGTGTTGGCCAAGGAACGCGTGGCCTTGTCGGCCATGTGCGTCGGCGCAGCGCAGGCAGCGGTGGACCTGGCGCGCTGGTACGCCCTCGATCGCAAGCAGTTCGGTCAGTCCGTGTTCGATTTTCAGGCCGTGTCACACATGCTTGTCGACATGCAGACGCAAGTCGATGCGGCGCGAATGATGGCTTACCGCGCGGCCAAACTGCTGGTCGACGGGCAGCCCTGCGACACCGAGTCGTCGCAGGCTAAGTACTTCGCGGCAGATGTGTACGTGAAGGTCGCCACCGACGGCGTACAGATCATGGGTGCGAACGGCTACGCCATGGAGTATTCGATGCAGCGCCATTACCGCGAGTCCAAGTTGTTCCAGATCTTCGGCGGCACGAACCAAATCCTGCGCAACATCGTTGCGCGCTCCCTCAAGTCATAAGTAGCCACACCATGAGCACTCACATTGTCGAAAAACTCAAGAGCTTTGGGCTGAAGGTTGAAGAACTGAGCACCGACGTCGTGGTCGTGGGTGGCGGGGGTGCGGCGTCACGCGCTGCGCTGTCGGCACGATTGACAGGCGCCGAGGTCATGATGCTGGCCAAGGCACCCCTGGGAACGGGTGGAAGCACGGTGCATGGGGCCAGCGAAATCATGAGCATGGGCGCGTCGGGCTACGGCGCGGCGGCTGACAGCCCGGATGTTCATTACCGGGACACCATGGCGGCAGCCAGTGGCTTCATCGACCGCGATCTGGTGCGCGTTCTCGCCGAAGATGCGCCCAAGCGCATCAGTGACCTGATTGCGTTCGGCGTGGCCTTTGACAAGGCCCACGCTAGCAAAGTCGCACCAGGCAACAGCACTGACTACAAGCTGATCCAGAGCGACTTCGGCAGTTACGCACGGGCGCTGGGCGTGTCAGGCAAGACCGGCAAAGCCTTTGTCACGGCGCTCAACGAACAGGCCCTCAAGCACGGCGTGAAAGTGCGCGCACCAGCCGGGCTGGTTGATCTGCTGCTCGATCCGCAGGGTCACGCGGCCGGCGTGCTGGCGCTCGATGCATCGTCCCACACCTGGCTGGTGGTGCATGCCAGGTCGGTTGTGCTGGGCACCGGCGGTGCGCATGGTTTGTTCTCGCAGCAGGTGTCGACGGCCGAAATGACCGGCGACGGCCAGGCGGTGCTCTACCGCGCAGGGGCTGAACTCGTCAACATGGAGTTCCACCAGTTCGGCCCGGCGCTGGTTCATCCCTATGTGCAACTGTTCTCCAAATCGTGCTTTGTGCTGCATCCGCGCATGACCAATTCGCTGGGGCAAGAATTTTTGCCCGACTACCTGCCAGCAGGGGTCACCGAGCATGAAGTCATGGATGAGAAGGTGTTCCCCTTCACGGTGAGCAACGTGTCGCGCTACATCGACATCGCGATCGCCTCTGAAATAGCGGCCGGCCGCGGCAATGAGCGCGGCACCATCAACTTCTCGCTGGCCCACGTGCCGCCCGACAAGCTCCAAGCGACCATTCCCAACACCATGCGTTGGATGAAGGCCAACGGTGTCGACCCGCAAAAAGACGCCATGGACGTGGGCATCGCCTTCCAGTGTCTGAACGGCGGCGTTCGCATGATTGACGCCGACGCCCGTTCAACGATTGCCGGCGTGCATGTAATCGGCGAGCTGGCCGGTGGCGTGCGGGGTCCGGACCGTCCGGGTGGAAACTCGCTGGCCGAGGGCCAGGTGTTCGGGCACCGGGCGGGTGATGCGGCAGGCCGCGATGCTCGCAGCGGTGCTGCGTCCAAGTCCGTGGCGGGCGATGCGGTCGTCGACCGGCTGCGACTGGCGCTGGCGCCGAACGCCGATGTGGACCTCGCTGGCAGCGTTCAGCGTTTGCAGGCCGCAATGCAGCGGCACGCGCTGGTCGAGAAGAGCGAGGCAGGATTGAAAGAAGCGCTGAAGGTGGCACACGGCATCGAGGCCGCATTGGCGCAGGGTGGCGGCGCCACGCCGGCGACACTCAATGAGGTGCTGACGGTACAGAATATGGCGACGACGGCATCGATCATTCTGCAAGCTTGTCTGGAACGCCGCGAGACCCGCAGCGGCCATATGCGCACCGACTACCTGCAACGCGACGACGCTGCCTACGGCCGCGCTTTTGTGCAGACCCTGGCGGCAGACGGCCGCAGCCGCTTCACGCCGCTGGCCTACCCGGCGGCCGATTGAGGCGCCTGTGAGCTCTGGAGACAAACCCATGAACGAAAAAACCAAATCAATGCCCTTGAGCGGCTACACCATCCTCGACTTGAGCGTCATGACGGCCGGCCCGGTCGGCACCATGCTGCTCGGTGATCTGGGCGCCGACGTCATCAAGGTCGAGGAGCCGGCGCGCGGTGACCTGGCCCGCGACCTCGGTAACCAGTTCGTCAATGGCGAAAGCGTGCAGTTCATGTCGCAGAACCGGAACAAGCGAAGCCTGCGTCTCGATCTGAAGTCGCCCGCCGGCAAGGCGGTTTTTTTGCGCATGGCCAAGACTGCCGATGTGATCGTCGAGAACTTTCGCCCCGGCACGGTGGATCGCCTGGGTATCGGCTACGAAGCCGTGCGCGCCATCAATCCACAGATCATCTACGCCAGCGCCTCGGCCTTCGGGCAGAGCGGCCCCTACGCCGCTTGGCCGGCGAACGACCCGATTGTGCAGGCGGTCGCCGGGTTGATGGACATGACCGGCGAGGCCGGTGGTCTGCCGGTGCGCCTGGGCGCCCCGTTGCCCGATTTCGGCGCGGCTGCCATGATGGCTCTGGGCATCAGCACGGCGCTGCTCCACCGCGAACGCACTGGTGTGGGTCAGCGGATCGACACATCCTTGCTGGCGGCCGCGCTGTTCAGCACCATTCCGCGCGACGGTGAAACTGTCCGCAGCGGCAAGGCACCCTCACGGCTGGGCAGCGGACATCCGACCATGGTGCCGTACCGCAACTATGAAGGCGCGGACGGCAAATACTTCTTTGCCGCCTGCTTCACCGAGAAGTTCTGGACCAATCTGTGCCGCGTGCTCGGCCGGACCGATTTGCTGACAGACGAGCGTTTTATCAACAACACGCAGCGCACGGCCAACCGCCATCTGCTGGACGCGATACTGGAAGACGTTTTCGTCAAGCAGCCGGCGGCCTATTGGGTGACAACCTTGTCCGAAGCCGACGTGCCATGCGCTGCAGTGCAGGACTACCACACGGCCCTCACGACCGACCCCCAAATCCAGCACATCGGCGCAGTACTGCATTTCGACCATCCGGTCGCCGGCCCGATGACCAACCTGGCCAATCCGCTCACTCTGCACGGCACGCCCGTGGAGATGCGTCGACCGCCACCTGTGCTCGGCCAGCACAGCGAAGAAGTGCTGCGCGAATACGGCTTTTCCCCCAGCGAGATCGGTGAGTTGCTCAGCATGGGTATCGTCAAAGGCTCGCGTCTGCAGGATGACGCTGTGGCCAATCCTGGAGGGTGATCGCATGAACCCTGTCAACCAACACATCGTCGCCGACTATGTGATCGTCGGTGCCGGCACGGCGGGCTGTGTGCTGGCCAACCGGCTGTCGGCCAGTGGCCAACACAAGGTGGTCCTCATCGAGGCGGGCGGGCGCGACCGCCACCCTTTGATTCACATTCCCGCGGGTTTTCTGCGTTTGCTCGACCATCCGAGCATCACCTGGGGCTACAAGACGGCGCCTGAAGCGCAAGCGAGCGAGCGCGAAATCCTGTTTCCGCGCGGCCGCGGGCTGGGCGGTTCGAGCTCCATCAACGGACTGCTCTACGTGCGGCCCTTTGCCGCCGACATCAACGCCTGGGAAGAAGGTGGCGCTGCGGGCTGGAATTTCGACAACTGCCTGCCCTACTACTGCCGCTCCGAAACCTGGCAGGACAGCAAAGACCCGCGCCGCGGCAGTGACGGCCCGATCCAGGTGACGCGGGTGTCGTCGCCGCCGGCGGTTTGTGCCCAGGTGATGCGGGCCGGCGAGGAGTTGGGTCTGGAGATGGTCGACGACCCGAACATCAACACCCGTGGACCATCGATCTGGTACTACCAGCAAACGCGCCAGGGCCGCTTTCGCTGCAGTGCTGCGCGTGGCTATTTGTGGCCTGTGGCATCGCGCACCAACCTGAGCGTGCATACCGATCTGTATGTCACGCAGGTGATGATGGAAGGCGAGGGGGCACAGCGCACAGCCACTGGCGTTGCATGCCGGCGTGACAACGGCCAGACCGTTTTCGTCAGGGCGCGCAGGGAAGTCATCCTCAGTGCGGGCGTTATCGGCACCCCGCGGCTGCTGGAGCTCAGTGGTATCGGCGATCCGCAGGTGCTCGACAACGCGGGGATCCGCCCGCAAGTGGCATTGCCCGGCGTCGGCAACAACCTTCAAGATCATTACGTGACGCGGCTGTGCTTGCGCATCAAGGGCATCGGCACAGCCAACGAACGCGCCCATGGCACCGCGCTGGCCGGGGAAGTGGCCAAGTACCTCGTGTCGGGCGACGGCATCCTGACCTACAGTGCGGCCGTGATTGGTGCGTTCGCCTCGACCGGGCTCGTGGCCCGGCCCGATGTGCAGTTCGTGATCGCGCCTGGCAGTTTCAAGGAAGGCCGCATCGGCGAGCTGGAAGAAGAGCCTGGCTTGTCATTCGGCGTGTGGCAAATGCGGCCGCAAAGCCGCGGCGAAGTACACATCACTTCGAGCGATGACAGCAAGGCGCCGGCCATCGCGCCGCATTATCTGAACGATTCGCTGGACCGGCAGACAGTGATTGCCGGCCTGCGCATCGCTCGCGAATTGGCCCGGCAGCCCGCACTCATGCCCTACGTTGTCAGTGAAACCGTGCCCGGCCCTCAGGCGGCCACTGACGAGGCACTGCTGCAGTACGCCCGCGACAACGGCTCGACCGTTTATCACGGCGTCGGAACCTGCCGCATGGGCGCTGACCCGGCGGCTGGTGCCGTCGTCGATGCCAACTTGCGCGTGCATGGCGTCCAACGACTGCGCGTGATCGACGGATCGGTCATGCCGACCATGACCTCCACCAACACCAACGCCACCGTGCTGATGATTGCCGAGCGGGCCGCCGATCTGCTGCTCAATGAGCTGCTGCAAGCTGACCAAACGGTGCAGCAGTCCGTGCGCCAACAGGCCCGGCATGGCACATGACGGGCGGCTTGTGGCTGGGTGCCTATGCCCATGTCGCCACGCTTTTGTTGCCTTTGGTTTGCTGCGCCGGCGTCGGTGCGGTTTGGGGTCTTCGCAAGCTCTTTTACCCGGCTGAGTTCATCGCCACCCTGGCGACGGTGGTCAGCACGCCGGCGCTGGTGTTTCACACCTTGTTGACGACCCGGCTGGACAACGCGCAATTGCTTGAAGTCGGCTCTGCCACCTTGCTCGGGCTGACATTTGCTGCCGTGTTCAGCGGTATCGCCCTGCGCAGCCTGAATATGCCCGCTCGCACGCTCGGGCCCGCAGCCACGTTTCCCAACACCGGTAACCTCGGGCTTCCCATCGCGCAGCTGGCATTCGGCGACACCGGGCTGGCGGTCGCGGTCGCTTTTTTTGCGGTCAACTCCATCGTTCAGCACACCTTGGGCGTCTGGGTGATGAGCAGCGGCAGCCAGCGCTCGCAGCCCTTGCCCAAAGGCGTGATGCTCGCCTGCCTGCTGGCAGTCGTGCTACGGGTGTCCGGCATCACGGTGCCGGCACCTGTTCTAGACAGCGCACGCTTGGTCGGCTCGTTGGCTGTGCCGCTGATGTTGCTGAGCCTGGGCTACGCGCTCGTCACCGTATCCCGTGCGGGCATTCGCCAGGGCGCCGTGCTTGGCGCCTTGCGACTGTTGATCGGCCTGCTGGTGGGTGCCCTGGTGGTTCACCTGATCCCTCTGCCGCCGCTGGTGGCCGGTGTGATGACCCTGCAATTCGCCA
>Ga0075464_10001308_pt1 | contig 11188 bp, 8 predicted proteins | sample DEB19_08_DNA_5_FD_75068 | JGI IMG/M metagenome (GOLD analysis project Ga0075464, IMG submission 75068) | Aqueous microbial communities from the Delaware River and Bay under freshwater to marine salinity gradient to study organic matter... | ecosystem: Environmental > Aquatic > Marine > Coastal ...
AAGAAAAACATTTGGTAAACCAATCCATGAGCATCAGGCAATACAATTTAAGTTAGCAGAAATGGCAACAAAAATTGAAACGGCTCGCTTATTATGTTTTAAAGCAGCTTGGGAGAAAGACAATCACCTAGATTATACCACTACCGCTGCCATGGCTAAATTGCATGCTAGTGATACGGCAATGTGGGTTACCACAGAAGCTGTTCAAGTGCATGGCGGTTATGGTTTTGTAAAAGAGTTCCATGTTGAGCGTCTAATGCGTGATGCAAAAATTACTCAAATTTACGAAGGGACTAGTGAGATTCAGAAAATGGTAATTGGCAGAAGCATTACTAGATAGTTTATGGTTTACGTATAAATTTAGAGAAGATTAACTTTAGCCATTTTTTATTATTAAATTTGCAACCATTCTGTTTACTTTAAATCAAGATTTTTATGGCTGTTAATGTTGAATTATATCAATCTATTCAAAAAGAACTAGCATCTAGCAATGTTCAACTAATTGCAGTAAGCAAAACAAAGCCTAATGAAGACATTCAAGCTTTGTACGATTTAGGTCAACGTGATTTTGGAGAGAACTATGTACAAGAATTAGTGGACAAGGCGGCTAGCATGCCAACAGATATTAACTGGCATTTTATTGGTCATCTACAATCCAATAAAGTAAAGTATATAGCACCCTTTGTTTACATGATTCATGGGGTAGATTCTGAAAAATTATTACAGGAAATAAATAAACAAGCTGCAAAGCAAAATCGTATTATTGATTGCTTATTGCAAGTACATATTGCGACAGAAGAGACCAAGTTTGGATTTGATGGACCTTCCCTTCATGAATTATTAGTAAGTGGTAGGATAGCAAGCTATGCTAATATTCGTATCAGAGGACTTATGGGTATGGCCAGTTTTTCTGATAACCAAGAATTATTAAGTCAAGAGTTTTCTACCTTGAAGTTATATTTTGATAAAGCGCAGCAAGCATTTCCTATTGGTCAGTTTGATACGCTTAGTATGGGAATGAGTTCCGACTATGCATTAGCCATTTCTAAAGGAAGTAATATGGTTAGAATTGGTAGTTTGTTATTTGGAGCTAGGAATTATAATAAATAGTAACTAGTATAATTAAATATCAAGAGGATATACAAAAATAAAAAAGAGGAGCCCAATTATGGAAGCTCCTCTTTTTTATATAATAATGGTGCTATAAATAAACGAATTTATTATTGGAGCACTATTTTATTATTTTACTTTAACGTAGTCAAACACTAATTGTGTGAATGCTTTTACACCTACAATAAATCCTGACTCATCTAAATAGAAATCTGGAGTATGGTGAGGTCCTGCATTTTTAGCATCTGTTCCCTTAGGTAAAGCACCAACATTAAAGAAAAAGCTTGGAGCTTTTGCTGCATAGAAAGAAAAATCTTCTGCACCTGTTACCCAAGTTGATTCAGAAACATTAACATCACCTGCTGCTTTAATTAAAGAAGGAATTGTTTTCTTAACTAATGTTGGATCATTATAAGTTACTAATGTTTTTGTATCAATAGTTACGTCTGCTGTTGCACCAGAACTTGCTGCAATAGTTTCTGCTGTATGCTTTATTCTTTGATGAACGTCTTCTTGCATTTTACTATCTAAAGTTCTAATAGTACCAGTCATCTCTGCTGTTTCTGGAATAATATTAGAACGAACACCACTATTAATTGTTCCAACTGTAATTACGATTGGTGCAGTTGTTAAATCCATTTGTCTACTTACAATATGTTGTAATCCTTCTATGATTTGTGCAGAAGCTGCGATAGGATCAACGCCACCCCAAGGTTGTGAACCATGACTTCCTTTACCATTTACTTTTATAGTAAACCAGTCAGAAGATGCCATGAAAGCACCTGATTTATATTTAATTGTTCCCACTGGAGTTTGAGATGAAATATGAATTCCAAATACAGCTTCCACTTTTGGGTTATCTAAAGCGCCTTCTTTAATCATTAATGGTGCTCCACCTTCTTCCGTACCTGGAGTACCTTCTTCAGCTGGTTGGAATAAGAATACTACGGTACCTGGAACGTCTTTTTGTAATGCACTTAAAACTTTAGCAGTTGCCATTAACATTGCAGTATGAGAATCGTGACCACATGCATGGCTTACACTTACTTTTTGACCATTATATTCTGTTGTTACTTTTGAAGCAAATGGGATAGGGGTTCTTTCAAATACTGGTAGGGCGTCAATGTCTGCTCTTAATGCTACTACAGGACCAGGTTTGCCACCTTTTAATACAGCTACTACACCCGTTTTTGCAACTGGATATCTTACTTCTACATTTGGTAATGTTTTTAAAAATTCAGCAATGTATTTTCCTGTATTAAATTCACGATTTGACAATTCTGGATTTTCATGAAAATGTCTTCTCCAACTAATCAATTGAGGCTCCACGTCCTTAATTAATTGATTATAAGCTTTTGGAAGTTCTTGTGCAGTTGCTCCCAATGTACTTGTTACTAAAAGGGCTAATAGTAGTTTACGCATATTTGTATTTTGAATTTATAAAAGATTTTATTTAATTATTTTTTATGATTGATATTCTCCAAAAACAGTTCTTAAAGTATCTGCAATTTCACCTAATGTACAATGGTTTTCAACCGCTTCAATAACAGGAGGCATTAAGTTATTGGAACCTATTGCTGCAGCATGAATTGCGGCTAAGCATAATTTAACTTTAGCGGAGTCTCTTTGAGATTTTAATAAAGTTAGTTTATCTATTTGCTCTTGTCTTATAGACTCGTCTATTTTAAATACTGGAATATCCTGATTTGAATTTGATTGAAACTGATTTACGCCAACAATTATTTTTTCATTGGATTCAATTGCTTTTTGGTATGCATAGGCGCTTTCTGAAATTTTATTTTGCATAAAGCCAGACTCAATTGCAGCAACACTTCCACCCATGGCATCAATTTGCTTTATTAATTCGGTGGCTTTTGCTTCTACTTCATTCGTTAGGCTTTCTACATAATAACTTCCAGCCAATGGGTCTGCTGTATCTGCAATGCCACTTTCAAATGCTACTATTTGTTGTGTTCTTAATGCAATACTTGCTGCTTCCTGTGTAGGTAATCCTAATGCTTCGTCAAATCCATTTGTATGTAAACTTTGTGTTCCTCCCATTACTGCTGCAATAGTTTGAACTGTTACACGACTAATATTATTATGTGGCTGTTGCGCTGTTAAGGTTGCGCCACCTGTTTGGGTATGGAATCGAAGCATTAATGCTTTCTCGTCTGTGGCACCTAATTCTTTCATAATATTTGCCCACATGCGCCTAGCAGCTCTAAACTTAGCAACTTCTTCAAATAAATTATTATGTGCATTAAAGAAGAAGGAAAGTCTTTTTCCAAATTGATTAATATCTAGTCCTTTTGCTTGAGCAGCTTGTACATAGGCTTTACCATTACTTAATGTAAATGCAACTTCTTGAACAGCGGTGCTTCCGGCTTCTCTAATATGATATCCAGAAATACTAATACTATTCCATTTTGGTAAATGTGATCCACACCATTCAAAAATATCGGTAATGATACGCATGGACTGTTTAGGAGGGTAAATATAAGTTCCTCTCGCAGCATACTCTTTTAATATATCATTTTGAATAGTCCCCGATAATAGTTTTAAATCAATTCCTCTTTTTTTAGCCAAGGCAACATATAATGCTAAAAGAATAAAGCCAGTAGAGTTAATAGTCATGGAAGTACTTATTTTATCTAAGGGAATATCCTTAAATAAAATCTCCATGTCTAATAAAGAACAAATGGATACACCAACTTTACCAACTTCACCATCGGCTAATTCATGGTCTGCATCATATCCAATTTGAGTAGGTAGGTCAAATGCTACACTTAAGCCCATTACCCCTTGACCTAATAAAAAATGATAACGTTTATTACTTTCTTCTGCAGTAGAAAAACCTGCATATTGACGCATAGTCCAAAGCTTACCTCGATACATATCATGTTGAACACCTCTTGTATAGGGGAATGTTCCTGGTTCAAGTATGCTGTCAAAATTTTCCGGTATATCTGCACTAGTATACACTTTCTTGATTTCTATGCCACTGTCTGTCTTTTTCGGTGCCTCTTGCATGTTTAAATTTACGAATATTTTGGCGCTATTACCCTTAGATTTTTTCTATTTTCGAAATTTATGAGGCTTACTTATTCATTCATTAGCTGTAATTTTGCAGTATAAATATTTTCCTATGTCTGATACAGTTAGTTTAGCAAATCCAGTGAAATTTACAGCTGGAGCAATTGAGGAAATTCATCAATTAATGGCAGCCCCCAATTTTGATCAACAACAAAGACTTAGAGTTGGTGTAAAAGGTGGTGGATGTAGTGGTATGACTTATGTGCTAGGTTTTGATGTTCCTACTGCTGAAGACCAACTATTCGCAATTGAAGGCATTCCTTGTTGCATGGAGAAGGCGCATCAGATTTATTTATACGGTATGACTATTGACTGGCAAGGGGGCTTAAATAGCCGTGGATTCACATTTATTAATCCAAATGCATCAAGTACTTGTGGTTGTGGTACTTCATTCGCAGTTTAATTTTACCGCTTTTATATATTTAATGCCTCGATGTTCGAGGCATTTTTATTTCATTTTTTATTTGGCCTAGGATAGGATTAAAACAAGAATGCCTCACTGAATAGTGAGGCATTCTTTATATCAAACGTGTTATCGTTTATTTCTTCTTTTCATCACGGCCTAATGGCTTGCTCTTTGCGAAGTCAACCAATACTGGTGCAGCAACAAAGATAGATGAGTAAGTACCAGTGATAACTCCAATCAACATTGCGAATGCGAAACCTCTTGTAACTTCTCCACCAAAGATGAATAAGATTAAGATAGTTAAGAATACAGTCAATGAAGTCATGATAGTTCTACTTAAAGTTTGGTTAATTGCTTTATTAATGATGGTTGCATTGTCAGCACCTTTCATTAATTGACTGTCCTCACGGATACGGTCATAAACAATTACTGTATCGTTCATTGAGAATCCAATTACAGTTAATATAGCTGCAATAAAATGCTGGTCAATCTCTAATGGGAATGGAACTACTTTTCTTAAGAAACTAAATACAATCAATGTTACTAATACGTCATGTAACAAAGAGAAAATAGTACCTAAAGAATATCTCCAATCACGGAAACGAATAAAGATGTATAAACAGATGGCAATCAAAGCAAAAATTGTTGCTTTTGTAGCACCTGCTTTTAAGTCATCAGATATAGTTGGCAATACTGTTTGAGAACTTTGCTTGTATTGAGTGTCAAACTCTTTATAAGTAGTTCCTACAGGTAAATGCTTAGTTAATCCTTTGAATAATAATGATTCAACTTCTTGATCGATATTATTTCCTTGCTCCTTAATTTTATAAGAAGTAGTAATGTTAATTTGATTCTTAGTATCTACAGTTTTAATGATCGGAGCTTCACCAAATACAGTTTTAAGCTCGTCTCTAACTTGATCAATACTTACTGCAGTTTGGAATTTAACTGTATAGCTTCTTCCACCAGCAAATTCAACACCTTCGTCAAAACCGTTAAAGAAACTTGCAACACCCATTATCAATACCACTGCTGATAACATGTATGCGTACTTTCTGAATTCGATAAATTTGAAAGAAGCGTGCTTGAATACGTTTCTTGAAACTGCCGTGAAATATTCAAAGTGTCTATTCTTACTTGTATAGATATCTGTAATTAAACGAGATACTAAGATTCCACAGAATAATGATAATAAAATACCAATAATTTGTGTTGTAGCGAATCCTAATACTGGGCCTAATCCAAAATAAGCTAAGATACATGCAGTTAAAAGGGTAGTAACGTGTGCATCCAAAACTGGAGACATAGAACGCTTGTATCCATCTGTAACTGCTAATTGATAGCTCTTACCTTTTGTTAATTCTTCCTTGATTCTTTCAAATATAATTACGTTCGTATCCACCGCCATACCAATGGTTAATACTAAACCGGCAATACCTGGTGCAGTTAAAGTAAATCCTAAAGCACTTAAAATACCAATGGTAAATAATAAGTTTAAGATTAATGCAATATTGGCAACCCATCCACCTGTATTAAAGTATAATAACATTAATGCGAAAATGACTAAAAATGAAATTCCGAATGCCATCATACCACCGTTTACAGAAGCTTTACCTAATGTAGGACCAACTTGTTGCTCTTGTACAATTTTAGCTGGAGCTGGTAATTTACCACTCTCTAAAATTTCAGCTAAATCTTGTGCAGTTTTTAAGCTATAGTTGCCAGAGATAGAAGAATTACCTGTTGTAATTGCATCATTCACATTTGGTGCAGAATAAACTGTATTATCTAAAACAATTGCTAAAGGCTTACCAACATTTTTAGATGTCATCTTAGCCCAAATTGTAGTACCAATTTTATCCATATTCATTTTGATAGCTACTTTACCGCGCTCGTCAAAATCTTGTGTAGCATTAGCAACATGGTCTCCTTCTAATTCAGCTTGACCGTTGTCTAATGTTTTGATTGCATATACTGGAAGTACATCTTTAGTTTTAACATCTGCTTCTTCTTCCACTTTACCATACATAAATACTAAGTTCGATGGGAATTTAGATTTTACTTCTGGCATTGCTAAATAAGCATTCAATTTAGCAGTATCTTTTTTCAAAATATATCCAATTTCACCTGGGTAAACATATTGACCAGATTTACCTTGATAAGGCTGTGTGAATTGAACTGTTTTTAATAATGGGTTCTTATTAGCACTTACTTTACTAGTATCTAATTTAGCAGTAGCGTTAGTGTCAACGATACCATTTAAACTTGCTTCAATAGCTTTGTCAGCTGCAATAATTCCATTTTGAAAATCTTTATTCTCAAAAGTATACACTTCGAAGAATTGTAAATTCGCTGTAGATTGTAAATAAGAACGTACTCTTTCTTTATCAGTTACACCAGCTAATTCAATTGTGATAATTCCTTTAGCAGGATCTGGATTGATATTAGGAGAAGCCAAACCGAAACCGTCAATACGTGTTCTTAAAATTTTATAAGTGTTATTGAAAGCGATAGTTGATTGTTCCTTTAAGTAAGTAGCTACAACATCATCAGACGCATCAAACTTCAACTTACCGTTACTTCTAGCTGCAAATAATGGAGCTAATTTTCCTGTTGGGTTGATAAGTGTAAATTCTTCTCTAAACAAAGTTATTAAGTCAGCACGACTGTTTGCTTTCTTTGCAACTGCATTTGTTAATGCAGTATTAAAAGAAGGGTCTTTTGTGAAATTAGCTAAAGACTTAATTAAGCCATCAAGGCCTACTTCCATCGTTACGCTCATACCACCTTGTAAATCAAGACCTAACATAAGTTCTTTCTCTTTAGCTGAACCATAAGTGGTTAAGCCAAAAGCCAACTTAGTGTCTTTTGTACTGTCTAATAAATGTTTGTAGTATGCTTTTTGAGCATCACTAACACTGTCCTTGTATAACAATTGTTCTTCTTTGTCACTAGGGTACATTTGTTCAGCTGTAGGTAATTTTTTTACCCAAGCAGTTGCTTTGGCTTCCATTGCATTTTCGTGGCTTTTAACAAACCAAGTAAACGACAATTGGTAAAGACAAATTAAAATAAGCGCAAATGTAAAAAAGCGCACTAATCCTTTGAGTTGCATAATAGTATGGTTAACTTTTTTAAGTCGGCAAATATAATGGAAAGAGGTTAAAAAACGCCCCTTTACCGATTATTTTCCTAGTTCAAAATGATATCAAAAAATAGAGGAGAATTAGCTGGTATTGAACCGTTTGCTTGTGATCCGTAAGCTAAAGAAGAAGGGATCAAAATTTTCAGGTGACCACCTTTACCAATTTTAGGTACTACAATTTGCCAACCAGTCACTAATTGACTTAAAGAAGCAGTAAAGGTTCCGGCGTCAAACTGTGTGCCAGTTAATAATTTACCAGTGTAAGTTATTGATAATGATTCACATAGGTTAACTTTAGTGCTTGCTCCAGGGGTAACAATTTGATATAAAACGCCGCTTGAGTCAATTGTATAATTAATACTATTTGCGGTGCAATAAGCTACCATTGCAATTCTTTGAGCCGCGTTTGTGTCTTTAGTATAATTAGCAGTTAATTTACAAGCTTCTGTTTTATTACACGCACTCATTGAAAAAATGCCAATAATTAGTAAAAATGAAGCGAAAATGGATAAAAATAGGGTGTTTTTGGTCTTTTTTGAAGTAAAATTGATCATTTTTTGTTTTTTATATGTGTTAGTTCCTTGAATCTTTGTTCGTTCATTTCAAAAGTAAATTGCTGGTACAACCAGGCAAAGCCTACCGAAATAATTAGGATGGCAATAATTATCCAAAGGACGTTCCCCCTAGTATTAGCTACCATATTGGCTCTTTCATACCAACTCATGTCAGAAAGTATCAAAACAAGCACTCCAAGACTAAGTCCAGCGCTTAAACCTCTTAAAAACGGTTTACGTTTATAATGAGGTAGAGTTCTCTGTTTCTCCCAGTCTTGATAAAATTTCTCTTCTTCTGCACTTATCATGAAGCAAATTTATGGAATGACATCTATATTAATGTCTCAATGCGTACTTTTAATTCCTAAATCAAAATTGCTGCTATGAAATCTATTATTCAAAAATGGGGAATTACGTTTTATATTTTACTATTAACCACTCATTTGTATGCGCAAGTGTTAGGGGACTCCTATGCGACTTTACAGTTTATTACTAAAGTTTTACTACTACCATCTTTAATATTGTTTATGATGGTTCAAGAAAATTGGAATACTGCACCCAAAGCAAAATGGTTTATAATAATTGCTTTGTTTGGTTCTTTTATGGGAGACGTTTTATTGACAAGTGAAAAATATTTTATAGCGGGTATGCTTGCTTTTATGACAACACATATTTTCAATATTTTATACTTTAATAAAGTAAATGGAATAGGGCAGTCTAAATCAAAAAAGTGGATGGGTGCATTTATCTTACTTGCATTTTTCTGTGCTTTTATTTTTCTACAATTAAAGACAGCAATGGGCGCTTTGATATATCCAATACTTGTTTATATGATACTGATTTGTTTCTCTGCATTAATGGCAATACAAGCTGGCGGCAATAGTAAGGCAGCAATAATTTCAAAACTATTTTGGTTTCCGGGTATGTTATTTTTTATAACATCAGATACTGTTTTAGCTTTTAATAAATTTAGTTGGTCTTTGCATAATCCAATAAAAAATATAGGTCTGGTTACTATGTTAACATATGGAATTGCGCAGTTATTATTAGTGAAGGGTTTTCAATTATTTTTAAAAATTGATTCGTCTAAGGAAAGTAAAAATGATACTTCTAAAGAAAGTATTTAAGCATTATTTTTTAAGAGAGTTGAATAAAAAATCGCGTTTAAATAATATAATAATAAACATAAAAAAGGCCCCTCATTCGAGGAGCCTTTTTTTATTAGCATGCGATTTAATCGCAGTTTAATTTTAGTAACCCATTCCACCCATATCAGGAGCGCCACCTTGTGGAGCAGCTGAAGGAGCTGGCTTGTCTGCAATTACACACTCTGTTGTTAACAACATAGATGCAATAGATGCAGCGTTCTCTAAAGCAACTCTTGTTACTTTAGTTGGATCGATAACACCTGCTTTGAATAAGTTTTCGAAAACTTCTGTTCTTGCATTGAAACCAAAGTCGTCTTTCCCTTCTTTGATTCTTTGTACAACAATAGATCCTTCGATACCGCTATTCTTAACAATTTGACGTAACGGCTCTTCAATTGCACGACGTACAATTTGGATTCCAGTTGTTTCGTCGTCGTTAGCACCTTTCAATTTCTCTAAACTTGCAACTGCACGAATATAAGCAACGCCACCACCTGGTACGATTCCTTCTTCTACTGCAGCACGAGTAGCGTGTAAAGCATCGTCAACACGGTCTTTCTTCTCTTTCATTTCTGTTTCAGTAGCTGCACCTACGTACAATACTGCAACACCACCGCTTAATTTAGCTAAACGCTCTTGTAATTTTTCTTTGTCGTATTCTGAAGTTGTGTTCTCAATTTGAGCCTTGATTTGATTTACACGACTAACTATATCTGCTTTTTTACCTTTACCACCTACGATAACGGTATTGTCTTTGTCAATAGTAATAGAAGTTGCTTGACCTAAATAAGTTAAGTCTGCATTTTCTAATTTGAAACCTTGTTCTTCACTAATTACAGTACCAGCAGTTAAGATAGCAATGTCGGTTAACATTTCTTTTCTTCTGTCACCAAAGCCTGGAGCTTTAACAGCTGCAACTTTAATAGTACCACGTAATTTGTTTACAACCAAAGTAGCCATTGCTTCACCTTCTAAGTCCTCAGCAATAATTACTAATGGACGACTTGTTTGAGCAACTTTCTCTAAAATATGTAAGATGTCTTTCATTGCTGAAATCTTCTTATCATAAATTAAGATATATGGATTTTGCATTTCAGCTTCCATTTTTTCGCTATTTGTAACGAAATAAGGAGAAGTATATCCACGATCAAATTGCATACCTTCTACAACATCAACTGTTGTATCTGTACCTTTTGCTTCTTCAACAGTGATAACACCTTCTTTACCCACTTTAGCCATTGCCATAGCAATTAACTTACCAATTTCGTTATCGTTGTTTGCAGAAATAGAAGCTACTTGCTCAATCTTTTTAGTGTCGTTTCCAACAGTTTGAGATTGTGCTTTTAAACTTGCAACAACTTTTTCAACCGCTTTGTCAATACCACGCTTCAAATCCATAGGGTTTGCACCAGCAGTAACGTTTCTTAAACCTTCACCAATAATAGCTTGCGCTAAAACAGTTGCAGTTGTTGTACCGTCACCAGCTAAGTCAGCAGTTTTAGAAGCTACTTCCTTTACCATTTGAGCACCAATATTTTCAATAGGATCTTCTAAGTCAATTTCTTTTGCAACTGAAACACCATCCTTAGTTACAGAAGGTGATCCAAATTTTTTCTCGATTACTACGTTACGACCTTTTGGCCCTAAGGTAACTTTCACAGCGTTGGCTAATGTGTCAACACCTTTTTTCATTTTATTTCTCGCTTCTAAGTCGAAGAAAATCATTTTA
>Ga0075464_10001309_pt1 | contig 11185 bp, 14 predicted proteins | sample DEB19_08_DNA_5_FD_75068 | JGI IMG/M metagenome (GOLD analysis project Ga0075464, IMG submission 75068) | Aqueous microbial communities from the Delaware River and Bay under freshwater to marine salinity gradient to study organic matter... | ecosystem: Environmental > Aquatic > Marine > Coastal ...
CGGCAGTCTTGACTACCGAAGCGTCGTACAGGTCGGTGTTTTTGAGTTGCTTGCCGGACTTCTCGGTGGCTGTCCGCGCCGATAACAATTAGGCGTTGAATTGTGCTATTTCCTGTTTCTTTGACGTGGTGACTTCAACGTCGGTGCGGAATGTGCCGACCTCGTTTGGCGTGTTCTTTACATCCGTCACCACGCCCTGAGTGGTAAACGCAACATCGGCGGCTGGTGCGGCTGCTGCCGTGTTCACTGTGCCGTCAATGACCTTGGAGTCGTCCTCAAAGTGGCGATCACTGTGCGTGCCGTCTGTGCTAGCCGTCTGGTTGGTGCTGGCGATCTCAGTCACCACGTCGCGATAGGTGCCGTCTGGATTGACTTCGTGGCTGCGCTTCAACACCTTGCCGGCAGTGGAGGTTATTTCATAGCCTGAAACGTCGGCGTCGTACAGGTTTTCGCCAATCTTTGTCTTGGCTGTTCGGGCGGCAGACACCTCAGAGTCGAACTGTGCCACCACCTGTTTGACGGCGGTGTCCACTTCCTTGACGTACTCGAAGTCGCCAGTGGGGGTGATGTCGCCAACAACCTTGGTTGTGATGCCCTGCTCGGCAGTTGGAGCGTCTGGTATCGAGTCGGTGTCCTTGTAGACGGTGCGTACGGTCGTTTTCGACTTGCGGGTTTCGGACGTGTTGCTGTCCGACTTCTCGTAGTCCTCCGTCGCCTCGGTGCTTATTTCCGCCGTCTCGCCCTGCCAGTTGATGCGCTGCGTGTAGGTGTAGCCAGCCGCCTTGTACTTCGCGCCAAGCGCCGCAATCTCGGCGGCAAGTACGGTAGTAACGCGGTTCTTCGGCACGTTGACAATGACGCGGTTGGCAGACAACTCACGGTCGCCCTTGGCCGCCACGCTCTCAAACGCCGTCTCGCCAAGCGACCACGTTTCAGAGTAGATGCCGCTGCCGTCGTTCTCGTCCTGGGAAGTGACGATCTTTGTCTTGTACCACGGCCCTGTATATGTTTCGCCGTTGACGGTCAGGTTTGTCTCGGTAACAGACGTGCGCTCGGCCTTGATCGCCTCAAGTTTGTTGGGGTCGATGTTGACCCACTTGAGCGTCAACTGCCTCACTGGCTGCTGCACCGGAGATGTACCGGTGTGGGCCGGGCTTGCGGCCCATGTGGTGCCAGCACCCGGCACGCCCTCATCGCCTCCGATGCGCGATACCTGAGTGGCGTCGGTCAGTGACGTTGCCAGCCCAAGCGCCAATGTCTCGCGGATGGTGTAGCTGCTGGTGCGCCCGGTAGCATCCGGCACAAGCACGTCGTCAATGCTGACGATGCGGTAGGTGCCGGTGTGGGGCTGCCCCTGCACCTTCGGGTTTGTCTCTTTGCGCCTGGCCCTGAGCGTGGTAAGGCACTCCTCGCGGTGCGCCACGGGGATGTTGCGCCACTCACGGATGAGTGTACCGTCAGGCAATAGGCCAAGAACCGATGAGTTCTTGAACCAATACGCCTTCTCCTCGGAAAGCAGAAACTCAAGGTTGGCAGGATCGTTCACGATACAAAGCCCTCGCTACTTGAATCGGTGTCCTCTTCCGGCAACGTGCCAAAACGCGGAGTGGTGTCTATCGACTGCGCGTAGACACGCTGCGCCTCTCCGCAAGCGCGTTCAAACCGCTGCCATGCGTCCTCAACCGGATTGGCCGTGAACAGGTTGGTGTCCTGCAAGTAGAAGTCGAGGCCGGTACTGACCGCGTTGTAGTACTTGTTGTCCAGCGCCACGTCGGTTTCGAGCGACGCAACCAGCGTCACGTCCATGCCGGTGAAGTTGGCAAGCGCAATCAGAGTCCGGTGCAGGGACTCCATGAAGGCCAGTTGGAACTGACGGCTCTCCGTGCTGGTGCCGAACCGTAACGCCTTCGCCTCGTAAAGCTGCTGCGTGTTGATGTTTGCCATGAAGCACCTCCCTTACGGTTGGCGTTCAATGACAGGGATCACGGTCACGATGGAGCTTGTGTCGTTGGTGTCGCCGGCATCGGTAACAGCCGTCACCACCAGCGACTCGCCGGCCAGAAACTCCTTCGCCAGCGCAAGCGACACGACGCCATTGGTGGTCGTCTCGACAACCGGACGGATGAGAGTGTTGCCAATGGCGCTCCCGCTATACACCGTGCGGGACGTGAGCGGACCACTGGTCGCCACCGTGACGGTGCAGGTAATGGTTGCCGGATCAACCCTGATTTCAAGCGCATTGATGTACGCCGAAAGCCGCTGCCCGGTGACAGTAACGGTCGTTCCGGTCGTGACGCCAGCGCATACGATGGACGGCGCGGCCTCCGGTTGGGCAAACGCACAGGCGGCGGCAAGCGCCAGCAAACTGACGATGTACTTCATGGCAGGCTCCTAAAATGGTGCCGGGGTATCCGCCCCGGCTCGGTTCTTTTCTTAGAACTCAACGGTAAGCGTGGTCGCCGCCGTAGCGTTCGTCACTGCCGCAACCGGGGCCGACTGGACGGTAATCACCACGTTTGTCAACAGGCTGTTGGTGACATCGCCGTACACAACGTCGCCCCGCTGAAGGGTCAACACCACGTTGGTTACGGACGCAACGGTTTGCCGCTGCATCGTCAGCGCTGTAGCCGCCGTTACGTTGGTCAGTCCGGTGGCATTCGATGCAACGATCTTGTCAACCGTCAGCGTCGAGTGCGTGCCATCACTGACGACCTTGAACGTGCCAAGGCCAGTCGTGGTGTCGTAGCCGGTAATCAGCGTGTCGGCGGCAAGCACCGAAACGCCAATCAGCGCCAAAAGCGCGAACAGGACAACTCCTGCTTTCTTCATGGATTTCTCCTTGGTAACGGACAGCCGGGGCTGTCCCGGTCTGTCCGTGGTTGTCGGTTGCTTACGCGCCCGCGTTGCCGCGAATCGTCGAGGGCCGGTCACAGCCGGTCACGAACGACATGCGGATACGAGCCTGCCACACGTCGGGGTTGTCCGCCAGGACGTTGCTGTACGTCTCCGGCTTGACCCGCCAGTACCAGTACAGTTCGTGGCCGCTGTCCTTGGCCGTCATGCCAAAGTACGCCGTGTCGGAACTCAGGAAGTCCCACACCTTGACCTCAAACTTGTTCTCGTAGACGTTCTTGTCGTTGAGGAACACGCCTGGTTTCTGCACCGAACCCATGATGACCGCCGCCGTGTCTTCCAGCGTAGCCGGAACAATCAGCGTCTTCATCACAAGCGGCTTCTTGAGGCCGCGCTCATCGACAAACTTGCGGAAGTTCACCCGCATCGTCGCCAGCGAAGCCTGCGTCAGAGCCGACGCCGTTTCGAGGTTGCTCCATGTCCCCTGCGACTTGTCCTCCATCGGACGGGCGGAGTCGAACAGGTACATGCCGTCTGCGCACAGCCACGACGCGCCAGTCCCGAAGCCCGTGTTGAAGGCGTCGGCAGCGTAGTACTCAACCGTGTCCCTGGCAGACTTGGTGAGCGCGTTCATCTGGCGGGCGATGACGCCGTACTGGTCCGTCTCGCGCAGCCGCTTCTCGATGCGGATCGCCAGGCGGAAGTCTTCGGGCGTGTACGTGTTGTCGAAGCCCTGGATGGGTTCGGCAAACGGGAGCTTCTGCGCGTCACGGTTCTTCGGCATGAGGCCGATGCCGGTGACGTAGCTGTGCTTCTCGTAGTCCTTCCGCGTCGATTCCACGGTGAAGAACTGCAACCCCTGCACGGGGGTCTTGAAGTCACGCTGTTTCACGAACTTGAACTGGGTGTTCAGAAGGTCCGCGAAGTTTTCCTTCATCAACATGCCGGGGGCGCTGTAGGAAGGCGTAAGGGCTGATGCGGTAACGCTCATGTGTGTTCTCCTTGTGCTGGGCGGTTACGCTTCGAGGACGCTGGACAGCACGCTCACATAGAGCCGGCCCTTCACGTCGTCGGACTTGTTGTTGATCGGCTCGTCGGCACTCGCCACGCCCTTCACGATGAAGGCGTCATGGCCCGCGTCGTCCACGTCAACCGTGCAGACGTTGCTGGTCACGTCCAGCGCATAACGCCCGCCGATGTTCGCCGCCGTCACCGCGCCATTCAGTTCGTTCATGGCGAAGATGTGGTCGGCTTCGATCACGCCAACTTCGGCGTAGGTCGTCGCGTTGCCGGGATCGGCCTGATCCTTGAGCGCGAAATACTTGATGTCCACGGCGTCGGACGCACACGCGACCAGCGCACCACTCGAAACGGTCAAAAACTGACCGGCTTTCCAACTCTTGCCGTTCGTGATGAGAAGGCTCACCGTGCCCATCACCGGCCCCTGATACAGAGCGGGGTTAACCGCCGTCAATGTAGCTGCCATTGTTTACTCCTGTTGCGGGCCAACAACGTCCCCGTCGCTGGTCCTGGTTTTGTACTCACTCTTGCTGCCGGTCTTGGCCGCAACGGCTGCGGCTTGAGACTCGCCAGCCGCTTGCGCCAGGTGTTCGGCGTGTGCTTTCTGCGGTCGCATGAACAGCGGATCGCCACGGTGGTTCACACCGCACGGAACGTAACCCTCGTCGGTATACCTGCCCGTTTCGGCAATGTTCTTGTCGCCGTAGAAGAAGTGCATCCCGTTGGCTTTCGCGCCCAACTTCTGCTTGGTCTTCTCCACCAGCGCCGTCCGCTCATCGACATACGGCATGCTCACCATCGCTGCCGGTGCTTCTTTTCTCGGTTTGTCACTGATAATCGCAGGCATCGTTTACTCCAATGTGTCGTCGCGTTTGTTGTCCTTCATCGTCCCGCTCGCTCGCAGCCAAGCCAACTGTTCGGGGGTGAACTCACCCTCCTTGGTCGGTGCGGCAGGCGCGGCCCGTTGCCCGCCAGCGATGTTGCCTCGCGGTTGCATCACGGCGGCTTTCTTGCCACCGGCGCCCATGCGTTTTGCCATCGCCACAAGTTTGGCTTCGGGCAAGTCGGACAGGTCGGGGTCGGACTTCAACTCATCGACAACGGAACGAAGGGCGGGGTCCATCTGTCCACCGATGCGGCGCTCAATCTCGGCTTGAACCCAGGCGTCACGGTTCTGCATGACACCGGCAATCTCCTGTCGGAGTTGCTTGAGCATCTGCTTCACCATTGCCGGATTCTCAACGAGCTTGTCGTCCTCAACGGAGTCCATCCAGTCCTTGGCCTCTTCTTCCTTTTTCGCGGTCTGCATCTGCATCAGCGCCTCGGTGCGCCCTTTGAGTTCAGCAAGTTGCTGGCTCATGCGGGTGAACTCGGCCTGTTTCTCTTTCAGTGCAGCCTCGGTATCCAACAGGGCTTTCTCCTTGCCTGTCGGTGCCTGTTTCGCGGGTTCTGCGGTAGTCCCGTCAGGGGCCGCGTCTTCCGCGCCGGTAACGGCCTCAGCCGGTAGTTCCTCTTCGGAGCCGGCGTTCAGCGTTTCCTCGTTCATCAGTGCTTATCTCCTTGTTCATCCGCACCCTGCATGGATGCGGAAAGTCTCTCAGCGCGTGCATCCTTCTGGATGTCCGCCTGGTCCTTGATAAATCGCACAGTCTTCAACCGCGCCTGCCACGACTTGGCATCCTCGGCGGTTTCCAGCTTGTCCCGGTGCGCCTCAACCAACTCGTCCAGAAACGGCGCCATGTACTTGCGGTAGGCGTCGGACGCGCAAAACTCGATGAATCCACGCTGGAACTCGTCGCTGTTGAATACGCTCGGCTTGTTCATTGCATCGCCCCCAATGCCCCGGCCATTGCATTGCCGCTGGCCTCACCCGGCGTCTGGTTGCCCGTCATGGCGTTCGGCATCTGGCTTGCCTGAGACGCCATCGCGCCCTCGACTGTCTTGAGGTACTTGGTCTGTTCGATGTGGCGGATCAGGATGGCGACGTTCTGGTTGGAGTCCTCCGCGCCCTTCCACTTCATGCGCTCGGCTTCGTGGCGGGACAGGTGAACGTCGTGCGCCTCGCCAAGTTGCGGGGCAACTACCGTGCCGGCGTCGAGCATCGCCCGGTTCTCATGGTCGGCAAGCTGGATGGCATCCTTGTTTCCGTTCGGTTTGAACCACTGAGAAACGTCAATGCCCTTGACGATCTTCCCGAAGGCGTCAGAGCCAACCTTGGGCAAGTCCATGACCGGCGCAAAAAGTGGAACGAGGGTTTGCAACGCCTGCGTCATGGTTTGGATGTTGAGGGCGTTTTGCTCGAACTCGTCCACAAGGTTGATTTCAACGTCGAACTCACCAAACAACTCGCCTGGGTTGATCTTCCGCTGGATGTTCTTCTCGGTGAGCGAAAGCACCATGTCGTTGTCGCCGTACAGGTGCCACAGCCCCAGGTTCTTGCGGGCGTGGAACTCCAAGAACGTGTGCAGGACGTACTTGGCGAGCATGATGTGCGGGTTGGCGCTGTTCTGGCTGACGATGCTCGACTCCGTGGCGGATGTCCGCGCCCCGGCATACTCGCCCATGAGCGGCTTGTCGGTTCCAGCCGCACGGTTGGCGTCGTCGTCAAAATACTTTAGGTGAAGCAGCCCGTTCTGCTGGATGTCGGTGACGTTGAACTCGGTGACGGAGTTGTCCTTCTCAACCCAATACACCTTGTCCTTGCCGAACCGGAGGTTGGTCGAGAACACCTCGCCCTGGATGCACTTGAGCGGCTTGTTGTTCTGCAACGTGCGGTTGTCGATCAACTGCTGGCGGGTCGTGCATTGCTCATCGAAGTCGCCGCGCAACGCCTGCGCGTACCCGAAGTGGTAGAGCTTGCCGCTGTCATCCGGCAGGGCGTGCAGCATTTCAAACGGCCACTCATCGTCGGGGTCTGGGTTGCGCTCGAAACGGACACACACGGCGTCATCAAGCGAGTTGCCGACGAACGTTAGCCACCACTTCTGCTGCGGAGCCTTGTCGTCCCATACGCCGTCGTCAGTAACGGGTAACGTAAGGTAAACGTCCGTCACCTTGAATAGCCCGGTATCGGTTCGTACCGTCTCGGCTACAAGGCCGGCAGACGTGGCGCGTTGCTCCTCAATCTGGCTGTCGTCGCGTGAGCCGCCCCACTGGTCGGCCATCGTGAGCTTTCCGGTGTTGAGATAGAAGCCGTTGGCGATTTCGTTCTGCTGTATGGTGGACAACGGCACATAGTCATCCACGCAAATACAGGATTGCTTCTGTATGTCGCCAACGGCAGGATCAGCCCAAAAGTTCTCAATCGGCACGATGCCCAAGGACGGCTGATTCTCAACCGTCTTGATGTCGCGCTTGAACTCCCACCCGACAATCACCGGGTCTTCGTTCGGGTCGGTTTTGGGTCCGTAAATCGGCGTGCGTATGGTGCGGACGGCCTTGTGACTGTTCCACCCAACGCAAATCGGGTAGTTGCCGTACTTCATCAACAGGAAAATCAGGTCGATTGCCTTGCGGTCGAACTTGTCTTTCTTCCTCGCCCACCGTGCCAAAAGATTGTGCTGCTCGGCCTGGTCGTTCGCCTGGTCCTCGCTGGCAAAGGTGTCGCATCCGTAGATGGGGGTGTACTTGTACGGGTCGGGCTTGGATTGCAGTACGGACACGATCTGAGCCGTCAGCGTCCGCACCTGGCGGAAGAACAGGGTGCTCCCCTTCTTGTACGCCTTGGTCAGTGACAGGTCGCGTGTCTCAGCCGTCTCGGTGCCTTGCCGGTCATGGCGCCGGCGCTCACGCTCGCGGATGGCGGCGTTCTGTCCAGTTTTGTACATGTCGTCCGCCAGCCGCCAGATTTCCTCATAGGCAAAGCGGTTCGACTTGTTGTGCTCGTAGCCGGCGACGGCCACCGCACGGGCCTTGGCAACAAGCGTTTCGTCGTCGGCAAAGTTGATCCGTGAAGGAGCATCGGACTCATTGGTCGCAAAGGACGGAATGGTGTCGGTTGCGTCGGCATCGTCAACTGTGGTGTTGCCGTCAAATGCGACTGGTTCGTCATTCATGGTGGTATTGATACCACCAGTTCAAACCAAAAGCAACAACTATTTTCAACAAAATAAAACCCGCCAGTTGCGGTCCTGGCGGGTGCGACGGTCAGGTGGCATTAAATGCCAACTGAGTGACTGGTTGGTCAGTTATGACTGGCTATTCAGCAAACACCACCTTTGGAATCAGCGACTCCTTGACCATCCAGAACTCACCGCCAAGGCAGTGCATTCCATCTGCGAAGTCAGGACATTGGACTGTACTCCCAACGTGCTCGGTCGTGAAGTGCTTGCAGCCAGCACCAACCGCCAGCACCTCAACGAAGTTGGTGTCTTCCTTCACCAAGTCGGGCAGGATGATGAAATCAGGTTCGGGCCGCTCGCACTTGCGCACAAGCATATACTGCCCGATTGGCCGGATGCGTTCGGCCCGAATCTCGCCCAGCGTGATTGCCGCCTCTCCCGTCGTTTCAGCGTTCATACTCCCCTGTACTCCTCATCTTCTTCTGTTTGGTGTGCCATCGACTTGCGTTCCTCATCCGTCCAGACCGAAGTGTAGACATCGCCCCGGTAGCGCAACGGTATCTGGCACGCGTAAGCCATTGCTGTGCAACCATGATCGTCTTTCTTCCGTGGCGTCTCTTTCAGATTCTTGTAGTCTCCACCAGACCGATACTCCTCATACGTCCACCCGCTCAACTCCCGTATCAGGTTGGTGCAGCCACGGAAGATGTAGCACTTCGACCGACCCATGACCTTCTTGGTGTACGGGTGCGGTGCATGGTAATCGACCGAGAACAACTCCTTGAGGATCGGCAACCAGTGCTGCGACATCTTCATGCTCGCCGCCGACACCGGCAACCCGTGCATCTTGTAGAGCCAGCCGTAGGTCTTGCCGCTGTTCGGGTCTTTCAGCCCGAAGCTACGCCCGTCCAGCACTGTCTTTGCAAACTGCTCTCGGGTCTGGTGCTCCTCCCACATCTGTAGCGACATGCCGCTACGCTCATCCGCGAACATTTCAACCTTGTGCCTGCTGTTGCCACTCAGGTTGATTACCTCTTTGACGTTCTCGGCCACCAGCTTCCCAAGGCTGTAGTATTCCCGGTAGACAATGACCGTGCTGCCAAAGTCGGGGTCGGGCGGTGAAACAGCCAGCCACAGGAACGCCGTGGGGTTGTTGATCCCGTGGTCGCCGGCCCTGTAGCGCGTCCAACCCTCCGGTATCGGGAACTCGTCGATGACGTGGACGGCAGGCTCCCACTCGTCGATCACAAGGCCGCTTGTCTTGTGCCACTCACCCAACACACGCGCCCGTCCCTCCCGCAGCATCTTGTGGTTCTTGACCCGCGTAGGCTCATGTATCCACTTCTCAAACGCCTTGTGCTTCTCCGTCTCAGGGTAAATCCAGTCAGGCACGTCGGCCAGGCTGGTGTTGAAGCTGACGATGTTGTGGCCCTTCTTCTCGGTGCCAGTGAACAGCTTTTGCAGCCAGCTCCCGCCCCCCGTATCGGGACGGCCATCGACCTTGTGCGGCGTCAAGGTGAAGTAGTGGGTGCCGCGCAACGTCCTTGTACGCTCATCGACGGCGTTGAAGATGTTTTCGGGCGGCTGCTCGTCGTACAGGAACCCGTTGTAGGCATCCGACTCAAAGTTGGCCTGCGCCTGCGAGTAGGCGTGCATCTTGAGCCTGGTGCCGCACTTGAGGATCACATGTGGCAGGCGGTCGAAGTTCGGATCGCCCCTCGGCCTGCCTACGCCAGCCCGCTTGTGCGTAACTCCATAGACGCCCAACTCCTCATCCGGCATGTACTCCTTGACGCGGGGCCACACCACCGACTTGATGTGGCTCCACTCATAGCTGCCCATGCCAAACGTCATCTGCTGGTCTTCGCCCTGAAACCGACGCCACTTGACGCCGTGTTCCTTGAAGATGGGCCACTCAGGGTCGAGCGGGATGATCCCAGACAGCAACGCCTTGACCACCCCGCACGTCGTCTTTCCTACCCGGTTCGGCGCCACCAGCCCAACAATGTCGTGCTCATCCCAATCGTTGAGGAAGTCAAGCTGCTCCTGGCTGTTCGGCGCGAAATACTTGAGCCGGTGCAGCCGCCAGTCCTCGTACAGCCGCTTGAACTCCTCATGTTTCTCAGGGTTCGCCTTGAGCCAGTCGTGGTCGTAGGAGTGGATCGTAAGCCCAAGGAACAGCCGACGCCGGCGCGGGTCAGTGACCTTCGCCATGATCGCCTTCTCGCTCAAATACCAACTGTACGGCCTGTCTGTGTAGGTCTTGCCGTCGATGTGGAATGTGTATCGGAATGGGTTCATGCGGGTTTCAACTCAAAATCCAATAACCACTCATCGCATCGCTTGCCATCCTGCCACCAGCACACGCGATATGTCTTGCCGTGCGGCTGCATCGACAGACCGATGACGTGGCCGGTGATGCCCTTGACGGTGGCAATCTCCACCTTGTCGCCAATGGCGTAGGCGAACTCGACAACGAAACTCATTCCGGCACCTCCACCTCCGCCACGTAGTAGTCGCGGTCGTCCCGGCGCTGGCTCTCAATCAACTGCACAGCCAGCTCCCTCCTGTGGAAGTACGCCGTCGTGCCGCTCGGTCGGTACATCGGCGTCCACACCTTGCCGCCATTGCCGCGCTCCATCGCCAGGTAGTAGGTCATTCTCCCTCCCCGTATTTGTACCCCACACTCACCCTCGGCATGTACCGCTCCGGTACCGCCACCGGCTGTACCAACGTCCGCCCACACTTCGCCGCTATCTGCTCACGCGCCAGCAACGTAGCCGCATTCCAACACTCCAAACACACCAACGACTTCTCGCCCAATGGCTTTCCACAAATGCACTTGCGGCCATTGCCGTATTGTCGGCTCCGACGCTTGTAGCACCTCATGCACAACTTCCCAGCCGTCACAAACACCCTGCCGCAGTAATCGCACGCCTTGCCAGCGGCGGGAGTCTCAGGGTGGGTTGTCGCGGCTGTGTCTACTTCCTCTTGCATGGTTGTATCTGTACCACCATCCACCACCAAACGCAACAACTATTTGACGGCCCCTTCGTCAAAGCCATTTTCAAGGCGGCAAAGGATGGTTAGGCCATCAATGACGGGGATGGGGTCTGACAACGGGTGATGTCAAAGGGCCAGTGGATGGCGGGGGGGGATGAGTCTCTTACAGAAGAGGCCGGGCGGCAGGGGCAAGGGTGCCGCCGGTCGACCGCCAACCCGCCCCCACGCCTGGCGCTGGCCGCGCTGGC
>Ga0075464_10001311_pt1 | contig 11170 bp, 10 predicted proteins | sample DEB19_08_DNA_5_FD_75068 | JGI IMG/M metagenome (GOLD analysis project Ga0075464, IMG submission 75068) | Aqueous microbial communities from the Delaware River and Bay under freshwater to marine salinity gradient to study organic matter... | ecosystem: Environmental > Aquatic > Marine > Coastal ...
AATAATCAAAAAAGATATGATCGATCCGCTTATAGATAAGCTTAAAGAATTAGAATGCGGGCTTTATTTGTTGGATGATTATGAAAGTGACTTATATATTTTAAACAAAACCGATGAGGTTTTAAAACAGTTTTTTAAAGACACGGTATCGCTCAGTTCATTTAATTTAGTGCTTAGAAATCTTTTTGATAATATTAAGAAAGTTATTCCTTCTATTCAAAAGATTGAAATTTGTGGTATTTCTCCTTTATCAGAAGTAGAACATTGTTTTTCTTTCGGAGAAGACCACAAAATAGTTGAAATTGATCATATGGATGAAAATTATTCATTTAAAAAAGAGCTCAAACAAAACGATAAAAAAATAGGTGACATTTATATAATTATTAATAAAAACATGAATAAAAAAGAAAAAACGCTCCTTGAAATGTTGTTGAATAAAATATCCGTACCTGTTGCGATTTCTTTAGAAAAAGAACTCATATTAAGAGAACTTGAAGATAGTAACAAAATGCTTTATGAAAAATCAATTTCAGATCCTTTAACAAAACTTTACAACAGAGAATATATGAAAGAATTTTTATCTCAAAAAGTACAAGAGGCTAAAAGATACAAGTTTCCGTTAAGCGTAGCAATGATAGATATAGATTTTTTTAAAAAAATTAATGATACATACGGACATTTAATAGGTGACTGTGTTTTAAAAGAATTGGCTGAACTGCTCAAGGATAATTTCAGAGGATCCGATATCGTTTCAAGATACGGCGGTGAAGAAATATTTATAATAATGCCTTTTACAGATGGAATTAATGCTTGTAAAAAGTTGGAAAATTTTAGAAAGTTTGTTGAAGAACATGATTTTTGCGAAAAAAAGAGAATCAAAATTACAATTAGTGCAGGAGTGAGTGAATTTGATTTTGGTGAGGATATTGAAGATTTAATATTAAAAGCTGACAGAAAAGTGTATTTTGCTAAAAAACAAGGAAGAAATAAAGTTGTGTGTGATAAAGGGGAAGGAAGTGATACTTAATGAAGAAGTAAGGTTTGAAGATATAAATAAAGACAATAGGCCTGTTGTTTCGAAAACAGATATAACAGGGAAAATCACTTATACGAACTCGGTTTTTAGGGCACTATCTGGATATGAAAAAGGTGAAATGGTAGGTAGACCGCACAGTATTGTAAGACATCCTGATATGCCTAAAAAAGTATTTAGAGAAATGTGGAATACCATTTTGCAAGGCAAAGAATGGAATGGAATTGTAAAAAATTTAAGAAAAGATGGAAAATATTACTGGGTAGATGCTACAATTACGCCTATAAAAGATGAAAATAATGATATAATCGGTTTTATTTCTGCAAGAAGAAAAGTTAGCGATGATGTTAAAAAAGAATATGAAAAAATCTATAAAGAAATGAGAGAAAAGGAAAAGTAAGATGGACATCGGTTTTGTGTTGCAACAGATTGTAAACGGGTTTTCGCTTGGAAGTATGTACGCATTAATTGCAATCGGGTATACATTGGTTTATGGTGTGTTAAGACTTATTAACTTTGCACACGGTGATATTATGATGGTGGGTGCTTTTATGGCATTTATTTTTTTCAAAATAATCGGACTTAATTTTTATGTTTCGGTATTGTTTGCGATCATTTTTACAGCCGGGGTCGGTATTTTGACATATGCAAGCGCATATAAACCTTTATTGGATAAAGATGCGCCTAAAATTTCACTTTTGATTACAGCAATTGGTATTTCATTTTTCTTGGAATCTTTATTTAACGTTATTGCCAATCAATATTTGGGAGGAACATATCAGGCTTTCTATTTTCCTAAATGGTTTTCTCATATTTTACATGTAGGTTCACTTACAGTTCCGGTATTGACAGTTCTTGTTCCGATTTTAACATTGGCGTTATTAGGTATTGTGTTATTTATATTATATAGAACGAAAATAGGTATAGCAATTAGGGCATTGGCATTTGATATCCAAACAGTAAAATTAATGGGTGCAGATTCAAATAAAATCATTGCTTTTGTATTTGCATTAGGTAGTGCGCTTGCAGCAATAGGAGGAATTGCTTATGCTATGGCTTACCCGAGCATTGACCCTTATATGGGTATGCTTGTAGGTCTTAAAGCGTTTGCTGCCGCTGTTGTTGGTGGAATCGGAAGTGTTACAGGTGCGGTAATAGGTGGGTTTATTTTAGGATTTGCAGAAGTTGCAATTCCTGGGTTCTTCCCAGAACTCGGAGGATGGAAAGATGCGTTTGCATTTATTTTCCTGATTTTCGTACTACTGTTTAAACCTACAGGAATTATGGGTATAGATTTTGAAAGACAAAGGTTTTAATGATGGAAAAGGTAAAATTAAATTTAAAAGATATGAGTGCCGCAAAATATTTTGGAATAATTGCTGCGGTAACAGCTGTATTTTTAGGATTTTTATATATTTCACCAAACTTGTTTAATGATTATACGATTACGGTATTGGGGAATGTGTATATTTTTATTATCCTTGCTGTCAGTTATAATTTAATCAATGGTGTTACAGGGCAGTTTTCACTTGAACCTAATGGATTTGTAGCTATAGGTGCGTACGTTACGGCACTTTTAATGCTAAGTCCGGAAGTAAAAGCTGATATGTATATGATTGCAGACCCTTATCCGTTTATTAAAGACATATTTTTACCTAATCCGTTTTTTACATTAATTATCAGCGGAATCGTTTCAGCTTTAGTAGCACTGACACTTGCTTTTCCTGTATTTAGGGTAAGAGGTGATTATCTTGCTATCGTTACTTTAGGATTCGGATTTATTATCAGAATTTTCTTAATCAATAATCCGGAAATTTCAAACGGTTCTATGGGGCTTGACTCAATTCCCGGGTTTGCAAGTTATTTCTGGATAGGGTTTACCGCTCTTGTAACTATCGTACTTGTTTATAATATTGTATATTCTAAATACGGACGTGCGATGAAAGCGGTAAGAGATGATGAAGATGCGGCTCTTGCGATGGGTGTTAATACATTTAAAACAAAAACATTGGCTTTTATGACAAGTGCATTTTTTGAAGGTGTGGGAGGAGGACTTTTAGCAAGTTCTATCGGTTCAATTTCTCCTGATCAGTTTACGTTTATGCTAACATTCCAATTATTAATTATTATCGTTCTTGGCGGTCTTGGAAGTATGAGTGGTGCTATTATAGGAACGCTTCTGTTTATCGGCGGTATGGAAGTGTTGAGACCTCTTGACGACGCAACGTGGTCAATTGGTCCTGTGCATGGAATTCCGGGCCTTAGAATGGTTGTGTTTAGTTTAATTCTTTTAGGCATAATGTTATTTGCGAGAAAAGGGCTTTTCGGTGACAAAGAAATTTGGGATTATGTTAAATTTAAAAAGAAATAGTTTTTAAGGAGATTTAATGAGCGATATTTTAAAAATAGGAAAATATGAATTTACAAGCAGACTGATAGTAGGAAGCGGTAAATATCCAGATTTTCAAACTACAAGAGACGCAACACTTGCAAGTGGTGCGGAAATGATTACTGTTGCGGTAAGACGTGTAAATATAATGGATCCTAATGAAGAAAACTTAATGGATTATTTCAAAGATACGGATGTTAAGATTTTGCCAAACTCTGCTGGTTGTACTACGGCAGAAGAAGCGATCACACTTTTCAGACTTGTGAGAGAAGCTACAGGAATTGATATTATTAAACTTGAAGTTATCGGTGACACGGCTAAAACTCTTTATCCAGATGTAATGGAGACGCTAAAGGCGTGTGAAGTATTAGCCAAAGAAGATTTCACAATTATGGCTTATACGAACGATGATCCTATTATGGCAAAAAGATTGGAAAATGCCGGAGCTCATGCGGTTATGCCTCTTGCCGCGCCTATCGGAAGCGGACTTGGCGTTCAAAACAGATACAATGTTGTATTTGTAAAAGACGCTGTAAACGTACCTGTAATTGTTGATGCGGGTATAGGAACTGCAAGCGACGCTGCAGTAGCGATGGAACTTGGAGCTGACGGAGTGCTTACAAATACGGCAATCGCACAAGCCAAAAACCCTATAGCGATGGCGGAAGCTATGAAACATGCAGTTATTGCAGGTAGAATGGCTTACAAAGCCGGAAGAATACCTAAAAAGCCTTATGCAACAGCCTCATCTCCTCTTGAAGGTCTAATAGAGTTTTAATTATAAGCGGGGATTCCCGCTTTTATTTTTGATTTTATAAGTGACAGACACTTAATATATTTATATATTTTAAATTAAGATACAATTTTAATATGTGTTTAAAAAGGTTTAAAAAGGTATATTATGAAAACATTTGTATTTATTTTATTAGTAGGAATAGTTATTTATTTTGGAGCGGTTATTTATTTGTATGTTACGCAAGAAAGTAAAATATTTAATCGAAAATGGGCTAAAGAGTATGTGCCTAAGGTTGCTAAAAAGATATCGTTTAAAACAAGTGATGGAATTATTTTGGAAGGTGCGGTTACAAAAAACAATGAAAACTCACCTTTGGTTTTGTATTTTAGCGGTAATGCTAATAATGTTATTGAGTTTTTAGATAATATTGCCCCTAAAATCAGAGGATTTAATTTTATAGGTTTTAATTATCCGGGATATGCAGGAAGTGAAGGCAAACCTTGTGAGAAATGTATATTAAAATATTCTCTTGAGATATTTGACAAATACAAACCAGATATCATTATCGGAAGAAGTTTGGGAAGCGCAGTGGCAGCGTATGTAGCATCTAAAAGAGGCATCAAAAAACTTGTTTTAATAACACCTTTTGACTCAATTGTTAATGTAGCAAAAAGTAAATATCCTTTTTTACCTGTTGATAAATTAGTAAAATATAAATTTACTGAGATTGAATGGATAAAAAAAGTTAAAGCACCCGTTAATGTTTTATTGGTTGAAAATGATGATATCATTCCGCAAAGAAATATTGATAATCTATTAAAAAACATACCAAACTTAAATAAGAAAATTATAATTAATGGTGTTAAACATGGATATATATATGAATATAAAAATATTGAAAAGGTAATAGAGGATTTATTGCTTCAATAATAAACAGCTTTATTTCTTCCGGTTTTTTTCGCTACATAAAGTGCTTTATCAGCGTTAATTAAAGCTTGTTGAATATTGTCTTCATTGTAAGACTGAATAATATATATACCTAAACTCACCGTTATTTGTATCATTGTATTTTCGTTAATTGAAATATGCATGTTTCTTATGGCGTTTAAAATTTTATCAACAATAGCATCTACGTCTTTTTCCGAAGTATCATACAAAAGAAGTACAAATTCTTCGCCTCCAATTCTTGCAAACAAATCATTTTGTCTAATAATTTTTTGAATTTCTGAAACAAAACTTTTTAACACGATATCTCCGGCTTTGTGTCCATATGTATCGTTTATTTTTTTAAAATGATCGATATCCATCATGATAAGAGTTAGTGTTTTTTCTTCTCTTTTTGCTTGCATTAAGAGTTTTTGGGCAATTTTAAAAAAAGCCCTCCTGTTAAAAATTTGAGTTAGCTCATCTATTAAAGCAAGTTTTTCTAATTTTTTACTTTGCTCAAGTGTTTCTTTTGCGTATTTGTCTAATTGTAGGGAAATTAAAAAACCTAATATTGAAAATGCTACGAGACTCATTATAAGGGTCATGAAGGAAAATGCATCGATATTATATAGATTGAACAGTTTTATAAAAAAAAGAGCAAATAAACTATAAACTGAGATGATTATGGCTATTTTTTTATTTGTTGTAATATATGCTGTTAAAATGGTAAAATCAACCCATACAGGTAGAAAAACATTATATTTTGCAATAACAGTTTGAAGTGTTATAAAAGTAATAATTACAAAATATGTTACTAACTGTATTGTATAAAGTTTATTTTTGCATTTTAATAAGCAAACATACATTGCTATTAAAAAGAAAAGCAGACTTGTTGTGTTTAATGTTGCCAATGACGGTCTTGGTATTATGTCTAACAGTCTTAAAACAAAAAATACAAATGTAATAATTATTGCAAGAAACAAACTTATTCTTGTAACATTATATTTAAAACTATCTAATCCTAATATATTTTTATCCATAAATATATTATATCAAAAAAGGAGTAATTTATTAGTGACAGACACCTTGTGTAGAGTTAAAAATGGCGGAGAGGGCGGGATTCGAACCCGCGGAGGCCTTGCGACCTCAACGGCTTTCAAGGCCGCCGGTTTCAACCACTCACCCACCTCTCCATTTATTGTTTATAAACAATAATTTATCTGGGAATGGTGCCCGGGGCCGGACTCGAACCGGCACGGGATTGCTCCCGAGGGATTTTAAGTCCCTTGCGTCTACCAATTCCGCCACCCGGGCTTTGTGAAGTGAAAGTTTATCAAAAAACTCTTAAAGTTCCCTTAAATGGAGGCGCCACCCGGATTCGAACCGGGGATCAGGGCTTTGCAGGCCCCTGCCTTAGCCACTTGGCTATGGCGCCGTGTAAACTTAAAGCTTTAAGTTTAATGGAGCGGGCTACGGGATTCGAACCCGCGACCTCCACCTTGGCAAGGTGGCGCTCTAGCCAGCTGAGCTAAGCCCGCATTTAAGGACTAAAATTATATAAAAAAACTTAATAAAATGCAATAGCACTGAAGTGTTAAAATGATAAAAATATTAAAAAGATAAGGAAAAAAAGAGGGAATATAAAAGTTTATGTTTCTAAATTATACTTTTGGCCCCGCTTTTTCGTACTCTACGCCCTCAGGTACGTCTTCGTATCTTTTGAAGTTTTCAACAAACATACTTGCAAGTTTTTTTAGTTGCTCATCGTATGCGTTTTTGTCTTCCCAAGTGTTTCTTGGATTTAATACCTCAGTATTTACTCCAGGAAGCTCTTTTGGTATTTGAAGTTCAAATACAGGAAGAGTTTCAAATTCAGCATTATTGATACTTCCGTCAAGAATAGCGTTAATACATGCTCTTGTATCTTTAATACTCATTCTGTGACCTACACCGTAAGGACCACCTGTCCATCCTGTATTTACAAGATAAACGTTTACTTCGTGTTTATCGATTTTTTCACCAAGGAGTTTTGCGTATGCAGTAGGATGTAATGGTAAGAAAGGTTCACCGAAACATGCACTAAATGTTGCAACTGGTTCTGTGATTCCTCTTTCAGTCCCAGCAACTTTAGCAGTATAACCGCTTAAGAAATAATACATTGCCTGCTCTTTAGTTAGTTTAGAAACAGGAGGTAGAACACCAAACGCATCAGCACTTAAGAATATAATATTTTTAGGGTGTCCTCCCTGAAGTGTGCATTCATGGTTTTCAATATGTTCAATAGGATATGAAACTCTTGTGTTCTCAGTTTTGCTTCCGTCAGTATAATCAACTTCACCGTTTTCTTTAAGTACTACATTTTCAAGAAGTGCTCCTCTTTTGATTGCTCCGTAAATTTCTGGCTCACTCTCTTTATCAAGATTGATAACTTTTGCGTAACATCCACCTTCGAAGTTAAATACACCGTTATCATCCCATCCATGTTCGTCATCACCTATAAGTTTTCTTTTTGGATCAGTAGATAGAGTTGTTTTACCAGTTCCAGAAAGACCGAAAAATAAAGCAACATCTCCTTCTTCACCAACATTTGCCGAACAATGCATAGAAAGTTTACCCTCAAGCGGCAACCAGTAATTCATCATGGTAAATATACCTTTTTTCATTTCGCCGCCGTACATTGTTCCGCTCATGACAGCAAGGTTTTCTTCTATGTTAAATGCTACGAAAATATCACTATTTAATCCTTCTTCTTTCCACTCAGGATATCTGGCTTTTCCGGCAACCAAAAAAGTAAAATCAGGTTTGAAGTTTGCTTTTTCTTCTTCTGTTGGCAATATAAACATATTCATTACAAAATGTGCTTGCCATGCGATAGGAGTTACGAATCTTATACCTCTTCTACTTTCTTTACTTGCACCTACAAAAACATCAACAACATATAATTCGTCTTTTTTTGAAAGTTCTTCTTTTGTGAAAGCTTCTAATTTTTTAAAAGTTTCAAGTGAGATCGGTTGATTTATATCACCCCATGCAATATATTGATCACTCGGAGATTGTTTTACAAAATATTTATCTTTTGGGCTTCTACCCGTAAACTCACCGGTATCAACAGCAGTTGCGCCACTTGCGGTTAACTCAACTTCACCTTTTTTTAGTGTGTCTTCAATAATTTTATCATAACTTGGATTGTGTATTATTTTGTTCGCTTTAATACCAATCTTGTCTAATTCTTTTATCATAAAGTTCTCCTAATAAATGTGGTTGTATGGAGTAAAATTATAGCAAAAAAATAGCAACTCAAATAGTTGAAAATGAAATTTAATTTTTGAAGAATTAGTAAGAGAATATAATAAAAGAAGGGGAGAGATTAAAGATCTTCTTCAACCCCGCTTTTTTTAAGAGTAAATTCTACGAATTTGTAAGCCACAATAATTAAAATAGGCCACATAAAGAATAAAATTAGTCCCCATGTTGAATTGATATGTTGAGCCTCAGGTGTAATTCCGTTTGGCAATAATTTCTCAGAAGCGAAAAGGAAGCTTCCAAGAAATAGTGTGATTAATGCTAAAAACTTTCTCATTTTCGCTCCTTAATATGCATGGTCATCTGTTAAGATTTCTTCTTTTGTAATAGGACCTTGTTTTTTCATTTGATACCAAACGTAAATAATATATCCTAAAACAAAAGGAACAGCAACACTAACCCATGCCATAACCATTAGTGTGTATTTAGAACCTGATGCATTTTGGATTGTTAAGCTACTTTGTAAATCAGCATAACTTGGATAAAACGCAGTTCCATTTAAACCAGCTAATGTAAATACGATAATTCCGATTAATACAGTACCAAGACCTGCAGCCCAGATACCTTTTCTTGAACTACCGAATCCGCTTTGGAATACACCAAGAACGAATAATACAACACCTACTAAGAATACGATTAACTGAATAGCACCGAATGCTAATAAGTTTTGTAAATATTTACCTGCCACTAATGAAACAGTACCTTTAGGATCGTGAATGTCGTACGCGTAACCTTTTAATGTAATTAGTCCGTAAAGAACGATTACTAAAGCTACAAGTAAAACTACGAAACATCTTTTAACTACAGCTCTAAGTCTTGCAACTACGTCTGCGAAATCTTTTTCATCAAGGTCGTTAATTAACCATAATGCCCCAAGAATTCTTGCTACTGCGAATACTAAAACACCCATTGCAAGGTTAAACCATGCTCCGTGTTTAAAATCGATTGCAGCTTCAAGACCTCTTAAGTTGAATCCGTCTTTAGCTGTACCCCACTCAAGGATTCTTGTAGCAGGATCATAAGTAAAGTTTGAACCTGTAAAGAATGTTCCAACTGCAGCACCGATTAATACAATACCAACAACACCGTTGAAATATAAGAAGAATTTGTATGCACCTTTACCGATAAGGTTACCTGTTCTGTTCATATATTCATATGATACTGCCTGAAGTACGAATGCGAAAAGAATTAGCATCCATACCCAGTAAGCTCCACCGAAAGATACTGAGTAAAATAGTGGGAATGCTGCGTATAACGCACCACCGAACATAACAAGAGTTGTAAATGTGAGTTCCCATTTTCTACCAAGAGAGTTAAGAATACCTCTCTCTTCAATTTCATCTTTTGCTACGTGAAATAATGTTTGTCCACCTTGAACAAATGTCATAAATAAGAATAGTCCTCCAAGAACCGCAACAATTATCCACCAATAAAACTGTAGATAAAAATGAGTTGCGTCCACTGTAATTGGTGCCCAAGTCATTAGTGCGCTCCTTTTGGTCCGTGTTTAACGACCGTAAATAGGATTTTAAGCTCTGCAATACCAAGGATTACGAAAGCTGTTAAGAATAGGAAGAATGTCGCTTGAACATTTTGTAATGCAATTGGTGTTACTGATTCGCTTGTTGGTAACACACCAAATACAGTCCATGGTTGTCTTCCGATTTCTGCAGTCATCCATCCGAAACTTGTACCGATCCATGGTAATGGAACAGATAGCACTGCAAGTTTTTGAACAAGTGTATTGTTTTCGAATGTACCTTTTAAGATAGATACATAAGCAAGTAAGAATAGTAAGATGAACCAGAATCCTAACGCAACCATAATATGGAATGAATAGAATACCGGCGCTACTGGCGGATATAATTTAGTAGGGTCTGTTAAATATCCGTAACCCATTAAGTCTGCTCTTGTTACTTTTACACCGTTAACATCAGCAACAACTTTATAGAATTCAGCTTTTGCCGCTTCCATTCCAGCTTTGTCGCCGTTAGCTTTAGCAGTGTGATATGCTTTAAGTGCTTCAATAGCTTTAGCACCTTCCGCATGAAGTTTTCAAATGGCCAAATACCATATTTTTCATTTCCGTTTACTAAGTCTTTTAGACCAGGAACGAATGCATTAATGTCTCTTTTTCCAAGAAGTGATAACATACCAGGAAGTTCGATTTTGAATGCGAACGCTTCGTCATTGCTGTTTGTGTTTCTTGGATCAACAGTTTTAGGAATACCGATAGCTACTATTGGTGCACCTTTTTCACCAACAATTAAACCTTCTGCCGCTGCAATTTTAGTAGGCTGAGTATTTGCAACTTCATATGCGTGCTCGTCACCGATTACTGCAGTAAAGATTGAAGCCACTAAACCGAAAGCCGCTGCAACAGTAGCAGATTTTTTCGCGAAATCTTTATGTTTTCCTCTAAGTAAATAAAGAGATGAAATACCAAGTACGAATACTGCCGCAAGTGTGTATGCACTACTTACAACGTGTAAGAATTTAACCTGTGCAACAGGCTGAGTAATCATTGCAAAGAAGTCTGTCATTTCAAGTCTTGCATTGTCAATGTTGTATTTATAAAATTCGCTTGTAGGATGTTGCATAAATCCGTTTGCGATAAGAATCCATAATGCTGAAAGGTTTGAACCGATCGCAAGTAACCAAGATGATGTTAAGTGAACACCTTTACTTACCCTTTTCCATCCGAAGAATGCGATTGCCGCAAATGTTGCTTCAAGGAAGAATGCAACAATACCTTCAACTGCTAATGGTGCTCCGAATAAGT
>Ga0075464_10001312_pt1 | contig 11168 bp, 9 predicted proteins | sample DEB19_08_DNA_5_FD_75068 | JGI IMG/M metagenome (GOLD analysis project Ga0075464, IMG submission 75068) | Aqueous microbial communities from the Delaware River and Bay under freshwater to marine salinity gradient to study organic matter... | ecosystem: Environmental > Aquatic > Marine > Coastal ...
AGTCACCATATTTTGCTTTTAATGTTTCAATTAAAGCAGTTGCTTCTGCACTTACTAATACTCTTTTTGTCATGGGGTACTAAGTTAAATAAAAAAAAGGACCTTCAATATGAATTGAAAGTCCTTTTTAAATTAATGAGGGCTACTAAAAGAATCCTAATTTATTTTTATCATAAGAAACTAACATGTTCTTAGTTTGTCTGTAAGAACTTAACATCATCTTATGGTTTTCTCTTCCAAAGCCTGATTTCTTATATCCTCCAAATGGAGCATGTGCAGGATAAGCATGGTAACAGTTTACCCAAACACGACCAGCTTGAATAGCTCTTGGAACCTGATACAATTCATGCGCGTCTCTTGTCCAAACACCAGCGCCTAAACCATATAAAGTATCATTTGCAATTTCTAATGCTTCTTCGGTTGTTTTAAAAGTAGTTACACTTACAACTGGTCCAAAAATTTCTTCTTGGAAAATTCTCATTTTATTATGCCCTTTAAAAATGGTTGGTTGAATATAATATCCACCACCTAATTCGCCATCTAATTTATTGGCTTCTCCACCGCATAATACTTCTGCGCCTTCTTCTTTACCAATTTTTAAATAAGACAAGATCTTCTCATACTGGTCATTAGAGGCCTGAGCACCCATCATTACAGTTCCGTCCAAAGGATGTCCTACTTTAATTGCCTTTGTTCTTTCCACTACACGCTTCATGAATTTTTCATAGATACTTTCGTGTACTAAAATTCTTGACGGACAAGTACAAACTTCTCCTTGGTTTAATGCAAACAAAACGGCTCCTTCAATTGCTTTATCAAAAAAAGCATCGTCATGGTCTGCAACCGACGGGAAAAATATATTTGGCGACTTGCCACCTAATTCCATAGTAACCGGAATTAAATTTTCTGAAGCGTATTGCATAATTAATCTACCTGTAGTTGTTTCACCTGTAAATGAAACTTTAGAAATGCGAGGAGAGGAAGCCAATGGCTTGCCTGCTTCTACGCCAAATCCTGTTACTACGTTTAATACTCCTGCTGGTAAAATGCCGGCAATTAATTCCATTAAACACATAATAGAAGTAGGTGTTTGTTCTGCAGGTTTAACTACAATACAACAACCTGCTGCTAATGCTGGCGCAATTTTCCAGGTAGCCATTAATAAAGGGAAGTTCCATGGGATAATTTGTCCCACCACTCCAATTGGCTCATGCATTACAATACTAACTGTATGCTCGTCATGCTCGCTAATTGAACCTTCTTCTGCTCTAATAACACCTGCAAAGTATCTAAAGTGGTCAACACATAGTGGTAAATCGGCAGCCCTGGTTTCTCTTAATGCTTTACCATTATCTATAGTTTCTACGATGGCCAAGTATTCAAGGTTGTCTTCAATTACTTGTGCAATTTTTAATAACATATTACTTCTCGTTGTTGGAGAAGCTTTGCTCCAAGAAGCAAAAGCATTATGAGCGGCGTCCAATGCCAAATCAACGTCTTCTTTGTAAGACCTTGCTGCCTGGGTAAAGACTTTTCCGTCAATAGGCGATACGTTTTCAAAATATTCGCCTTTAATAGGAGGTACAAACTTTCCTCCAATGAAGTTGTCATACTTTGCTTTGAAAGTAGGACGGTTTACAATTGTAGACATAGCATTTATCGTTTTAGTATGTAATTCTACTTTGATTTGTTCAAGTTTTATAGTATTTTTAAGTCAGACAATAGCACAAATTTGTCAATTTGAATTTTAATAAAAGTTAACGATTGCTTTTATGTCTAATGCTAGTAAGCTAAATAAGGTGAATTTATCACACGAAAAGTCCTTAAAAACTTTAGTGGAAAATAGAACTGCTTATACACTTGAAAAATGTGAGCTGAATGTTTTTGAAACGCATCAGGCAACCGCCCTTGTTCCACTTACTTTTAACGACTTTGTAGTAACTAGTATGTTGCGTGGAAAGAAAGTGATGCATTTATATGAGCAAGCTGGTTTTGAATATTTACCTGGGGAAACAGTATTGGTTCCTGCAGGAGTGACTATGAATATTGATTTTCCCGAAGCCACTATAAATAATCCAACTCAATGTATTGCACTAGCAATAGACCATCAAAAAATTGACAATACATTAAGTTTTCTAAATGAAAAATATCCAAGACTAGGAAATGATTATTGGAGCTTTAGTAAAAATAATTATCATTTTCAAAACAGCATAGAAATAGCTAACTTACTTAATAAGATTATCTCAATATGCGCTAGTTCACTTCCTTTAAAGGATATACTAGCCGACTTAAATTTACAAGAGTTGATTGTTAATATTATTCAATCTCAAAATAGAATGGACCTGTCTCAATTAGACGGAGTTTCAAATTTGAATGCAAATCCATTAGCATACATAACAGGATTCATTAAAGCAAATATTACAGAGGACATAAAGCTTGGTGTATTAAGCGAAAAAGCTTGCATGAGTAAAGCCACTTTTTATAGATCCTTTAAAAAAGAATATGGAATTAGTCCATTAGAATATATCTTATCTGAAAAAATAAAACTCGCTAAAACACTTTTAGCTGATCCAAGGAACTCAATTAAGTCAGTTGCTTTTGAATGTGGCTTTCACGATGTAAATTATTTTGCAAGGTTTTTCAAAAAAATGGAATCCATTACACCAGGTCAATACCAAATTTTAATTAAGCCAGACAATACAATTCACTAATTAAATTTTAGGCAATACATATCCATTATGATATTGCTTTGTGTAATACATTTTATTTATTTCTTCTTTAGTGAATTCATTGGTTGTCGGATCCCAATTAACTTTTTCTCCAGATCGGTAAGCAATATTTCCCATTTGTGCAATAGTTGCAATATGGGCGCCTTCTTCTATAGTGCAATGCAAACTCTTTGGTGTATTGTTTCTTATGGCATCAATAAAATTTTCCCAATGTAATTCAACACCATTGTCTGCACTTTTTTGTAACGGTATTGCAATTTTATTTTTTGCTTGTCTTTCTTCTATTACCTCCCACCCATTTCTGTCTAAAATTAATGTTCCATTATTTCCAATAAAGGCAATACCATGATCTCTTCCGTAGGATCCATTGTCTATGCCCATTGCTGAATCCCATATTAAATTGAAATTATCAAATGCGTATAATGCTGTTAAAGTATCTGGAGTTTCTTCTGCCAATTCAGGATAGGCAAATTTTCCTCCTAATGCACTTACGCTATTTGGATTACCTGCTTTCATTCCTTGTATTGCATAGTCTAATAAATGTACCCCCCAGTCTGTCATTAAACCGCCTGCATAATCCCAAAACCATCTAAAATGGAAATGAAATCTACTTGCATTAAAATCTCTCATTGGAGCTGGTCCTATCCATGTTTTATAATCAATGCCATTCGGGACTACTGTATTTGGAACAATTGGTTGAGGACGCATCCATCCTTGGTAGCACCAAACTTTAGTATTTCTAATATTGCCTAATTGACCAGAGTGAACTACTGCTAAGGCATCTTTAAAATGTTTTTGACTTCTTTGCCATTGACCAACTTGTACAATTTTATTGTATCTGTTTTTAGCCTCAATCATAGTATTACATTCTCCGATTGAATTACCACATGGCTTTTCAACATATACATGTTTTCCTGCTTCACAAGCATGAATCATTTGTAATGCATGCCAATGATCTGGTGTGCCAATAATTACCGCATCAATATCTTTTCTATCTAATATTTTTCTATAATCATTATAAGTGTCTACATTTTGAACAGCTGGCTGTAATGCTATGAGTTCTTTTTTTCTTGTTTCTAATATGTTGTTGTCAATATCGCACAAGGCAACTACTTGTAAATTTTTTACTTTTAATGCGGCTTTGGTATTTGCCCAACCCATTCCATTTACGCCAATGGTAGCAACACGTATATTATCTGTTTTAAAAATAGCGGCATTTCCAAACACATTATTAGTTAATAATGCACCAGATACAAGGGCTGATTGTTTTATAAAATCACGTCGGTTATTCATAAGCAAGTTTGTACTTGAATATAATCAAAAATTGACATTTTCTTTGCCAATCATACCCTTTTGAATTTTATTTTGCCTTTAAATATATATTTACTACAAATATTATAATATGTAAATATATGATAATAAATAAGTTATGATAATCTTCTAAATGTTTTATATAAGTCTACAAATTTAGTAGACAATTAAGAATTTTAACCTATATTTGCACTGTCATCAAGAATTCTTAAATGAATGCCAACCGAGAGAGCGGAAAACTCAGCGGTGGTAAAACGATGAGGACAACAAGTCAAAATAAAAACAACATGATTACATTAACATATCAGTTTCAACAAGTTTTTAAAAATAGTCAATTACACAAAACAACTATTGTGGTGTAATTAGTAAAGATACAGTCATGTGGCCGAACGGATAGGCAGGGGTCAGCAAAACCCTTAACGATGGTTCAACTCCATCCATGACAGCTAGGTTTTTAAGAGTTCATAAGCAAGCAATCGTTTATTCGGGCGGTATTTCTATACCGCCCTCATTTTTTTTCGTTAATTTCAAAGTTCTAATTCCAATTTTTTCTTTAAAATAGTAACAATGAAATTATCCTTCTTCAAATTGCTTTTGATTCTTTTGCCAGTTAGCTTAGTAGCTCAAAAAAAATCAAGTACAGTTAAGCCTGTAGCCGTTAAAACAACAAGTGATTCAACTTATTACAATCCATTAATATGGCGTAATGTAGGTCCTATGCGTGGCGGACGTTCTGTAACATCTACAGGTGTGGCAGGACAACCATATACTTATTATATGGGAACTACTGGTGGTGGTGTTTGGAAAACAGAGGACGCAGGTCAATCATGGAATAATATTTCAGACGGATTTTTTAAAACAGGTTCAGTAGGAGCTGTTGCAGTTGCCGCATCGGATCCTAATATTGTATACGTAGGAATGGGAGAACATGCACCAAGAGGGGTAATGACTTCTTATGGTGATGGCGTTTATAAATCTACCGACGCTGGAAAAACTTGGAAGCATATGGGCCTTGATTTAACAAGAAGCACTGCGAATATTCGTATTCATCCAACTAACCCAGACATTGTATATGTTGCTGCTCAAGGAGCTTTACATGGTGCAAGTGCTGAACGCGGAGTTTACAAATCTATAGACGGTGGAAAAACTTGGAATAAAACTTTATTCGTTGACGACAATACAGGTTGTGTTGATTTAAGTATGGATTTAAATAATCCAAGAATTTTATATGCTGCTATGTGGGATTATCGTCGTTTACCTTGGGAAATGAGAAGTGGTGGAAAAGGAAGTGGTTTATACAAGAGTACAGACGGTGGTGAGACTTGGGAGAAAATTCAAAATGGCTTACCAAAGGAATTAGGTAAGATGAGCATAGCTGTTTCAAAAGCAAATTCAGAAAAAGTATATGCTTTAATAGAGAGTGATTCAGAAAAAGAGCAGGGAGGTTTATTTGTTTCAGAAGACGCAGGTAAGTCATGGAATAGAATTAGTAAAGACCATAGATTAGTGCAACGTGCTTGGTATTATATTGAGTGTATTGCAGATCCAGTAGATGAAAATACGGTATATGTTTTAAGTTCTCCAGCTGTAAAATCAACAGATGGTGGAAAAACTTGGAAATCTTTTAGAGCACCACATGGTGACTATCATCAATTGTGGATTAATCCATCCAACAATAAAAACATGATTGTTTCTAATGACGGTGGTGCTGCTGTTTCCTTTAATGGGGGCAGTTCTTGGAGTTCACAGAACAATCAACCAACTGCACAATTTTATAGAGTGAATGCAGATAATTTATTTCCTTATAATTTATATGCGGGTCAACAAGACAATACGAGTGTAAAAATTGCAAGCCAAACAACAAGCTGGTACGGTATTACAGACCGTGACTGGTCTTATAGTGCTGGTGGAGAATCTGCTTTTTTAGCATTTGATCCAAACAATCCAAGATATGTATTAGGTGGAAGTTATCAAGGAACTATTGGGGTATTAGATACTAAAACAAACGAAGAGGTAAGTGTGATGGTAGCGCCAGTTCAATACCAGTCTTTACAACCTAAGGATATGAAATATCGTTTTAATTGGAACGCTCCAATCATACATTCTGAGCATGAGCCTAATACTTATTATCATGCTGGAAATATTTTATTTAAAACAACCAACTTGGGAAAGTCTTGGACAGCAGTGTCACCAGATTTAACTACACATGATACAAGTAGAATGGGAATGAGTGGAACGCCATACACAAATGAAGGTGCAGGTGGTGAAAACTATTGTACTATAACTTATGTAAAAGAATCTCCACTAGAGAAAGGCGTAATGTATACAGGTAGTGATGATGGCTTGGTTTATATTACAAAAGACGGAGGTGCTAACTGGGTAAATATTACACCGGACGGCGTAAAAGGTACTTTAGTTAATGCGATCGAAGTTTCTCCTTTTGATAAAGCCACAGCTTATATAGCAGTAAATAAATATAAATTTAATGACTTTACTCCTTTAATATATAAGACAACAGACTACGGTAAAACATGGACTAAATTAACTGAAGGAATTCCTTATGGCGCTTATGTAAGAGTAGTAAGAGAAGACAACGCTGTTAAAAATTTATTATATGCTGGAACAGAAACAGGATTCTATATTTCTTATAATGGTGGATTAAATTGGAAACAATTACAATTAAACCTACCTGTAGTTCCTATTACAGATTTAAAATTACACCAAGACCATTTGATCGCTTCTACACAAGGCCGTGCATTTTGGATACTTGATGACTTAACACCATTAAGAAAAGGGGCATCAAGTTTGACTACAGAATTTACTTTATTGCCTGTTTCGAATCAATATAGAATTACTGGAGCGAGTCCTTTGGATAGACAGTTTGCCGAAGACGAAGAGGTGTTAAAGATTAATACTACCATGGCTAATCCAGCAACTGGTGCGGTGATTTATTATCATATTCAAAATAAAGATTCCGTTAAAAAATTAACTATTGAGATTTTAGATGCATCAAAAAACATAGTGCGTAGTTTCTCTAAAGACAAGCCAACAGTTGCAACTAGTAACAATTCAAGCGAGGCCGATCCAATGATTGAAGTTAGAACTGGTTTAAATAGATTTGTTTGGGACTTACATTATACCAACTTACCAACTATCGAAAATGTATATATTGAAGGAAGCAATAGTGGACGTAAAGTAATACCAGGTGATTATACGGTTCGATTAAAAGTGAATGATTCAGCCGTGAGTACAAGTTTTAAAGTTTTAGCAGATCCAAGATTAACTTATACGGCAGCAGACTATGAAGCACAGGATAAGTGGTCAAAATTGGCGTCTATGGACGTTGAGGCGATTCATGTTTCTGTAGTTCAAATGCGTAAAGTACAAGATCAATTAAATCAATTTGTAAAGCGTGCAGAAGGAAATAAGTCATTAGATTCTTTGTCTGCAAATGCAAAATCAATTTTAAAAACAATAAAAACTTGGGAAGAAGCATTGATTCAATCTAAGTCTCAGTCTAATGACGATGTTATTAATTTTGTAAATAAATTAAGTGCAAATATTATTTTTGTAAAAGGGGAAATAGATGGCGCTGGCGCTTCTCCATATGTAACCGAAGGTCAGGTAAAGCGTTACGAAGAGCTACATGCAGAGTGGTTGGTATATGAAAAACAAAAAAACAATTTATTAGATAAGGAAATCAAGAATTTCAATGAAGCTTGTAAGAATGCGAATTGGAATTATATTGGATTCGAAAACTAATTGAATGCAAAAAATTAGATGGGGTATAATAGGTTGCGGTAATGTAACCGAAATTAAGAGTGGTCCTGCTTTTAACAAAGTAGCCAATTCGGAATTGGTTGCCGTAATGCGTCGTGATGAAACAAAATTGCTTGACTATGCATTACGACACCATGTCCCATTGACATTTACAAATGGATCTGACTTGATACATTGCGATCAAGTGGACGCCATTTATATTGCAACACCGCCCAATGTTCGCGAAATGTATGCAATAGCAGCAATGGAAGCAGGCAAGCCGGTCTATTTGGAAAAACCCATGGCATTGAATGTAGCTGCTTGTAATCGTTTGAAAAACGCATCCGAACAATTAGGTGTTAAGCTTTCGGTTGCACATTATAGAAGAAATTTGCCTTTATTTAAAGCAGTAAAGCAGCTGTTGGACCAAAATACGATTGGCCAAATTTTGTTGGTAAATATCACCATGCTTAAGTATGCGGGTGACAATTCAAATGACCCAAATAATTGGAGACTGAATCCTGCTATTGCTGGCGGTGGATATTTTTATGACTTAGCTCCGCATCAAATTGACCTGCTGTTTTATTTTTTTGGCAAAGCGGCTAGCTATAAAGGACTAGCTTTTAACAAAGCTGGCTTATATAAAGCAGAGGACCTGGTGGAAGGTGAAATGATGTTAGAAGGAGCTATTCCGTTCAAAGGAATTTGGAATTTTTGTGTAGACAAGGGGTCAGAAAAAGACGAATTTGAAATAATAGGAACTAGTGGAACAATCCGATTCCCGGTTTTTGGCTTGGAAATATTATTGGGAAAAAATGGGGTGGTACAAAAAATCCCATTTGATGCACCAATGCATAATCAACAAAATCATATTGAAAAAGTAGTTGAATATTTTTTAGGCAAAGGAGAAAATCCTTGTTCTGCCAATGATGCCATTCAGTCTATGGAAGTGATGGAAGCATTTGTATATGGTAATTAGTAACCATAATTAATAAACACTAAATTTAATTCATGACAAGATATTGTTTAGCCCTTGACTTAAAAGAAGACGATAACCTAATTGCCGCCTATGAAGAATATCATCGTTCTGTATGGCCGGAAATTATAGATTCCATTAAGGAAGCGCATATTTTACACTTGGAGATTTACAGAGTGGCGAACAGATTGTTTATGATACTTGAAGGAGGTGCAGATTTTAGTTTTGAAAACAAAGCTATATTAGATGCTAAAAATGAAATTGTTACGCAGTGGGAATTGTTAATGTGGGAATATCAACAAGCGCTACCAACTGCCAAGCCAGGAGAAAAATGGGTGTTGATGCAAAAAATATTTAGTTTATAAAAATTGCCTACAATGAAAATAGTAATTAATTGGATTTTATTTTTGGTCGTAATTGCCGTGAACGCATTGGCAAATATTTTACCAATAAATGGTTATAATACAGGACAGGTGTCAGGCTTTTATCCAAACTATTTTGTACCAGCTGGATTTACATTTGCTATTTGGGGTATCATCTATTTATTTTTTCTTAGCTATTCTATTGCGTTCACTTACTTTACCATTAAGCAAAATGACTTTCCTGAAATTAAAAAGTATCTAAATGCAATTACTCCTTATTACTGGGCTACCTGTATTTTAAACGCAGCTTGGATAATTGCTTGGCATTATTTACAAGTGGCTTTAAGTGTATTAATTATATTATTATTTCTTTTTTCCTTAATACAAATTTTTGTACAAACACAAAAATTAGCACTTAACATAAAAAGAGACCATAATATTTTAATAAAAACACCTTTCTCAATTTATATTGGCTGGGTAAGTGTAGCAACTATTGCAAATATTACTGCTTTACTGGTTCACTTAAAATGGAATGGGTTTGGCTTAGACCCAATTTATTGGAGCGTAATAATGATAGTCATAGCAATTGCTTTTGGTTTATTCTTTATCACTAAATATAAAACCATTGCTTATCCATTAGTTATTGCATGGGCATTATGGGGTATTAAAGCGTCACAAGGCCCAAAGGTTGAAATGATTAATCAAGTAACTATGGTTGGATTTCTTGTTCTGATATTTGTTACTTCAAAACTAGGAATACAAAAATTGATTGCATTAGTGAGGTAGCTTTTCTTTAAAATAACCATAGGTCCAAGTACCCAATAATGCACTAGCTATTACTACCAAGACACTTACAGTTCCTGTTCCAATTTGAGCAAACAAGGGGCCAGGACAAGCTCCTGTCATTGCCCAGCCTAATCCAAATAGTAAGCCGCCATATATTTGGCCTTTTGTAAAATGCTTAGGTACAATTACTATATTTTCACCTTGTAGCGTTTTAATTTTGAATTTTTTAATAATAGCTACCCACAATACCCCAGTAATTACTGCAGTACCAATTACGCCATACATATGAAAGCTTTGAAGCTTAAACATTTCTTGAATTCTAAACCAGGAAATAATCTCCGCTTTTACAAATACGATTCCAAACAACATTCCAACTGCGCTGTATTTTAAAAGTGAAAAACGGCTTTCCGTTTTTTCTGAATGATTAATACAGGCAGAAGTTTCATCTAATAAAACCGCTTCTTTATGATCAACTAAAATATTTTGTTTTGCTAGTTCCATATTTTAAAATTTTAAAATGATTGGTAAAATAAAATTGGTCATTATAAATCCACCAATCATAAAACAAATAGTTGCAACTAAGGAGGGCCATTGCAAATTACTCAGTCCCATTATGGCATGTCCAGAGGTACAGCCATTTGCGTAGCGTGTTCCAAAGCCAACCAAGAACCCACCAATAACCATGATTATAAAACCTCTTATGGTAAATAAAGAAGACAAACTAAAAAGATCGTTGGGTAACAAGTGCTGAAAATCATTTATATGCAAACTTGCTAATTCCGATTTTAAGTCTGCATTTATAATAATACTATTGGGATTGCTCAGGTAATTAGTTGCAATAAATGCACCTATTACAATACCTCCCACAAAAAATAAATTCCAACTTTCTTTTTTCCAATTGTATTTAAAGAATGGAATATTTGCAGGAAAAAAAGCAGCACAGATATGCCTCAAATTAGAGGAGAGGCCAAAGGTTTTATTTCCAATAATAAGTAGTGAGGGAACAATCAAACCAATAATAGCTCCAGCTACATACCAAGGCCATGGATGTTTTAAAATTTCAATAAAACTCATGAAAAGCTTATTTAATATGAGATAATAGTTAGTCTACAAATATAGTAGATTAATATAATTATTTCAAATAAGCAGAAAAAAACAATTGCTCAATAAAGATAAATAGGGACATACCTAATACAAACCAACCAAATCCTTTTTTCAATTTGGCACCATCTATCTTATTATTCA
>Ga0075464_10001313_pt1 | contig 11164 bp, 11 predicted proteins | sample DEB19_08_DNA_5_FD_75068 | JGI IMG/M metagenome (GOLD analysis project Ga0075464, IMG submission 75068) | Aqueous microbial communities from the Delaware River and Bay under freshwater to marine salinity gradient to study organic matter... | ecosystem: Environmental > Aquatic > Marine > Coastal ...
AGTAATTGGAGCGTCGACAGATTTTCACGCGCCGTGGTTTTTACAATATGAAAGTCTATGACTGAAGAAAAACGACGCCCCGAACGCTACCGCGTCAACGTTACAAAAAACGACACGCGCACAGAAATTGAAAAAGCGTTAATCCGCAAGCATAACGCGCAGGCAGAAAAGGCAGAAATACAGGCAAAGATTTTTCGGCGCGATTTCGTGAGCGCGGAGAAAGTCGCCGAAGTGTGGCAGGATGTCACCACGATTTACCGTCAGACATTACTAAACGCAAATAAAAAACTACTCGCTAATTTATCTCGCGCGAAAGATGACAAAGCCCGCGCAAAGATTTTACGCGAGTGGGCAGAGGACGCACTTGAGGAAACTAAAATCAATGCCGATAGGTATCTGGCAAGCTTTGAAGTCGACGACGAGGACACTGAAGCCGAAGAAGATAACGACAGGAAGCGAGTGGGCAGGAAAAAACTTTTACCTGACGACGAATGACGCGGCGGAGCCTGGCCGGTTCACGTTCGACCGCTGCCCATGGCAAAAGGAAATTTTAGACGCGCTCTCTGATAACATCCACGAGTTTGTCGCGCTCAAGTGTTCGGCGCAGGTAGGGAAAACAACTCTTTTAACCATCGACATATTACGCGCCGCAGATGAACAGCCGGGCGGGTTCGCCGTGCTTTTCCCCGCGCTACACTCTGCCACGTCATATTCGCAAGACCGTTTTGACCCCGCTATTGAAGTAAGCCCCGGCGCAAAAGGCGTTTTTCACGAGCACAAATACGGCCGCAGCGAGAACACTAAATACGTAAAAAAGTTCACCGGCGGACAGGTGCGCTTCATCACTGCCAACTCGTCGTCAGCGATGAAGTCAAAACCCATTGCCCGGCTATATTGCGAAGAGGTGAACGAATACCCGTTCGACGTTTCGGGGCAGGGCGCACCGCTTGACATTGCACTAAAACGCACAATTGCTTTCGAGGGCGTGCGAAAAGTGTTCTTGAACTCAACGCCGACCACGGAAAAGTACGGGCTCATCGAATCGTGGTATGCTCGCGGCACGCAGAAAGAATGCTACGTCCCGTGTCCTGAGTGTGGGCATTATCAAACACTTTCAGATTTACAGTTTAGGTATGAAGGCGCAAAGCCCGAACAGGTAAAAAAAGTCGATTATGAATGCGCCGAATGTAAAGCCCTTTGGCCTGAGTCTGCGAAATTTGAAATCATAAACCGTTACGAGTGGCGAGCCAAAAACCCTGATGCCCTGGTAGATTCTTACTCAGTTTGGCAGGCGTATAACCTCGGCAACTCATGGGTCGAAATTGTGCGGGAATACCTGCGCGTGAAAGACGACCCCGAAAAACTAAAAACCTATTGGAACCAAACATTGAACAAATCGTGGGTCGACCGGTCAGAAACCGATTGGACACGCGTTTACGACCGCCGCGAAAGCTACCCGGTCGGCGTCGCGCCTAAAGACTGCCTTGTCCTTACCGGCGCAATCGACGTGCAGAAAGACAGATATGAGGTTTTAGTATGCGGGCACACGCGCACGCATGAAATCTATGTCATCGACTATTTTTTTATAGACGGAGGGCCACAGAACGAAGCGGCAAAAACCCGTGTTGCTGACTTCTGCCGCGCGCGCTACCAGCGAGCAGACGGCCACTTTCTCGAAATAAACGCCATCGCTATTGACTCAGGCTATGAAACGCAATCCGTTTACGAACTCGCGCGGCGCATTAACTCGGAAAAGGTTTTTGTCACGAAAGGGCAAAACAACTTTTTAGCCCCCGCCGTTCACGCACCGTCGTATGTCGATTTGAATTACAAAGGCGAGAAAATCAAAAACGGCGTGAAGCTGTGGCCGGTCGGCGTGTCGCAGCTAAAGGGCGAGGTATCATCACGGCTTCGTCTGCGCCCCGAGGTAGAGAAAACTGACGCGGGCGAGGTTCAAAAATTCCCGCCGCATTACCTGCACTTTCCGCAGTTCGATGAAGATTTTTTCAAGTCGCTATGCTCCGAATCAATCGTGCAGACTCAAAATAAATACGGCGCAAAAAAGGTGTCTGCCGCATGGGTAAAACATTATGACCGCAACGAGGTTTTTGACCTTATGGTTTTGACGTTGTTTTTGTCGCGTGTCCTTGGCCTTGACCGCTTCACAGATTCGCTGTGGGATTCGCAGGAAAAGGCGATTTCGGGCGCAACGAATACCCGTGCCAACGTCGCTAACGCGCCGCGCCCGGCGCAGCGTACATCACGCGTCATTTCACGCGGAGTGGAATTGGATTGACAAAGCGTCTGTGTAGTGCTCGACCGTCAGCCGTGACCTTTGACACGCTCGAAGAACTCCGTGAATATAAAGCAGCAGTTAAAGCAGCCCTTCGGGCGCGGCTTACCGGCGTGTCAGGTACGGTGTCAGGCGGCGGGTTTACTCAGTCTTTTACGCGGTCGTCAATCTCAGAATTGAGAATGGAGCTTGCGAACGTAGAGGCAGAGGAAAGAAACATGCTTGGCCTTTCGGCTATTCGTTCGGCGTACATAACGGGGCGGCGCGATGGGTTGGCTTAGTACTAAATTTAGAAACGGCGCGCTGAAAACCGGCGCGGCGTTTAACGGCGCGCGCATGTTGCGCCAGTTCAAAAACTGGGTTGCGTCGCAAGGCTCGCCCGACGGCGAAATCATTTCTGACCTGCCGAAACTGCGTTACCGTTGCCGCGACCTGCACAAAAACAACGCCATAGCGCGCGCGGCAGAGGAAGCGATTGTCAGAAACGTAGTGGGGCCAGGGCTGAAAATGCAAACCGCCGTTGACTACGCAACACTTGCCCGCGAATTAAAAATTACGCCCGACGAGGCGGAAAAGATGGCCGACGATTTTGAACAGAAAATTGAAAGCGCGTGGCATTCTTATTACAACTCGACCGCCTGCGACGCTCGCGGCGTGTCAGACGGGCCGGAAAAATCCCGCCTTGCGCTGTCGTCTGTGCTGCAAAGTGGCGACGTGTTTGCTACTTTTCCGCGCATAAATGGCCTGCCACGCCTCGGTTTGATTGAAGCCGACCAGGTACAAAACCCACTTTCTCTCAGCTCTAACAAAGCCCTGCGCGACGGCGTTTTAGTCGATCACAACGGCGCGCCGGTTGGTTATTGGGTAAACGCAAATCAAGAGCAATGGCCGCAAGATATGTTTTTCGTTCCCAAATACGGGGCGGAGTCTGGCCGCGCTTTGATTCTACACCTTTTCCGCGAGGAAAGACCGGGGCAAAATCGCGGTATCCCGTGGTGTGCGCCGGTCATTGAACAGCTTAAAAACCTCGACGGGTACGAAAAAAGCGAAATCACCGCCGCGCTCGTCAGTTCGTTTTTAACGTTTTTCATCGAAAAACCGCCCGGCGCGTCAGGCAACGCGCTGCCAGGGGCGACGACAACGCAAGAGGAACAACTAGGGCCGGATTTCATGGCAGGCCCGGCGGCTATACTTGAACTCCCCTCCGGGTGGAAAGTCAACCCGCATAATCCGGCCCGGCCAAACTCGAACGCCGTGGCGTTTATTGAAAGCGCGCTAAAGAAAATAGGCAGCGCGCTTGGCGTTCCGTTTGAAATGCTATTGTCGCACTACACAACGTCGTTTACGTCCGCACGCGCGGCACGTATCGAATTTTGGAAAACTGTAATGCTATGGCGTTCGTGGCTCGTTGAAAACTTTTTGCGCGTGTGGTATGAAGAGTTTTTGACTGACGCGATCATTTCAGGCCGCGTTGACGCCCCCGGCTTTTTCGATTCTGAGACGCTCCGCCGCGCGTGGTCTGCTGCTAATTGGTACGGGCCAGCACTGGGGCAGATTAACGAAAAAGTCGAAACTGACGCCATCGCCGCAGTTATAGGCATAGGCGGTAAATCTTCTTCGGCGGCATACGCTGAAGCTTACGGTACGGATTACGAGGACACCATTCGAGCGTTAAAACGCGAAAGAAAATTTAGGGAGCGCATGGGCGTAAAACTCGCAATCGATGAAACCACTTACGTCAATATAGCCGATAAAACAGCTAAAGCAGACATAGCGAAAACACAGGCCGAAATCGAGCAGACTCAAGAGGAGCCCGCAGAATGAACTTTTTAATTCACAACCCGCAAGTGAACTTGCGCAAAATGCAGGCAGGGGCAACGCCAACCGAAACGCCCGCCCGCGTCCAAAATGCCGTCGGCGTTATTCCGGTTGTCGGTGTACTGTCTCAGCGTCCCGACTGGTTTGAATCGGGCAGCACATACGCAGGCATTTGCGCCGCGCTCGAACGATTCGAGGCAGAACCAGCTATAACGGCTATTGTGCTCGATATTGATTCGTGTGGCGGCTCTGCGGACGGCGTTTTTGAAACCGCCGAAAAAATCCGCGCCTGCACAAAGCCCGTCATCGCATACGGGCGCGGGCTCGTTGCGTCGTCCGCTTACCTGCTTTTTTCCGCAGCTCGGCACCGCGTTGCGCACCGCTCCGCGCTAGTCGGCTCCGTCGGCGCGTACGAATGCCACTACGTCGGCGAAGGCGCAAAAGAGCTAAAATACATTGTATCAACGCAGAGCCCAAACAAAGTGCCAGACCCGGCGCAGCCCGAAGGCGAAAAGATTATTCAGGCGCGCGTTGACGCGCTCGCCGAAATGTTTATTAACGATCTGGCAAAGTATTTCAACATAACGCCCGAAAAAGTCAAAGCAGATTTTGGCGGCGGAGAACTGCTTTTATCAGAGGCAGCGCAGCGCGTTGGTATGGTTGACGAGGTGGGGAATTTTAAGGCCGCGCTGGCCGCTACACAAAAAAATCAAATAACGGTTGACAACGTGAACACGCCGACGCAGCGAGCGCAGCAGGTGGGCATTGTTCAACGGCGCACCAACGGAGGCAGAGCAATGGCCCGAAAAATGGCACTCACAATCACCGATGACGCAAACGTCACCGAGGGCGCAGAAACTTTTGAGGTAACCCCCGAAGTTATCCGCGACAAATTCCCGGACGTTTACGAAGCAATCAAAAAAGAAGCGGTTGCGGAAATTATGGAAGAGACCGCAGAGGTCGAAGAAGCCGCAGCAACCGCCGACACCGAAAACCCTGAAGAAATGCAGGCAGTGGCGCAGGCGCGCGCCGGCAAGATGTCCGCAAACGATCTTCGTAAAACGCTGCTTGCGGCAAAAGCAAAGTACGCGAACAGCGACGAGGCAAAAAAGAGAGCGATGGCAGCCCTGCGCGGTAAAGATCAACCCGCAATCATAAACGCGAGCGCCGGTCAATTCGGCCAACCAACACCAAAAACAAACCCCTTCGCGCGGTTTGTAGGAGCATAACACAATGGCAAACGCAGAAACTGGAAGCGTCAGCTTTGATAACCTCGTATTACCTGACGCGGACGCGGTAACAGTCGTCCGCACACTTAAAAGCGGAGAAAATGTCACACGCGGCGCTCTGCTCAAACTCGGAACGGGCGTAAAACTCGTTGCCGCTGACGAGTACGACGCAGCGACAGACATCATCACCGTTGCAGCAACCGACGCAGACGCAACCAATGGCGACGTGAGCATTAACGTTTTTGCCCACGCAGCCCTTTCAGCGGCGGCGGTAGCCGAAGCGTCAGGGCTCGACTCAATCAGCACAGCGATCAGAAATAACCTGTGGCTGCGCGGAATCTTGATTAAGGACACGCTGTCGCTTGACTAAGCGGCAGAAAGGAGTAAAAACACAATGCCAAATCTCATCAGCCAGGAACAGTTCCGCAGCCTTGCGGAATCGGTCGAAATCCTCAAAGCCCCGAACGACTTTTTCGGTAAATACGCGTTCGCGCGCGTCGAAACCTTCGCGACCAGCACGGTCGATTTCGACGTGTACGAACAGTCGCGAAAAGTTCTGCCTTATGTCTCGCGCAAGGTCGAAGGCCCGAACGTAGACAAGCAGGGGTTCAGAACAAACACCGTAACGCCCCCTTACCTCAAGCCAAAATTCAGCGTCACCCCGCGTGACCTTGAAACGCGGCTTGCCGGTAAAACGCTGTACGTTGACGGCGGCGCGAACCTGTCGGCGGAGTTTCAGGAATACCTCGCACGCCGCATCTACGACGAACTCGAAGTTCTTGTCCGTCGTACAATCGCAGCGCAGCAGGCGCAGGCCGCGACCCTCGGCAAAGTTACCGCGCTCAACGAAGCGGGCGAAACTGAATATGAGGTCAATTACCAGCGCGACGCTACGTTGCTGCCCGACGGCGGAGCGCGGGACACTGCAAACATTGCGGCGTTCACCGCTGACCCTTCGGCTCTGTTCCTGAACGCTGCCGACGCAATCAATAAGCTCGCCGGTATGCGGGCAAATGTACACGTCGTACTTGGGGCGGACGTTCGCGACGCTTTCCGCGCTCACGCAAAAGTGCAGGGCGCGATTTCGCGCGATTGGTCAGACCGTGGCCGCCTTGGCTTCACGCCTGACAATTCCGGCGCAAACTGGCTCGGTGTTATCGACGGCATCAATTACTGGCATGTGCCAGACTGGTATGTCAATCCGACAACCGGAGTTTTGACACCTGTCGTCGCAAATAAACACGCTTTAGTTTTCGCAGAAGGCGCGGGTGCGATGTATTACGGCGGTTTGGAACTGTTTGACAATCGTGTGGGCGCTCGTGCGCTTGACACTTACGAACAGGACAAAGACCCGAAAGGTCAGGTAATCCAACTTCACAGCGCACCGCTTGCGGTAACAACGGTGCGCAACGGGTTTAACTACCTCAAAGTCATCGCCTAATGTTTGAAACTGAGACAGAAAACTTTATTCAGGGAGTGGGCGAGCCTGCACAGCTCGCCACTTTCGACGAATACGGGGAAACTGTCTTAGGTGACATAAACGTCCTGTTCAACGGCGCAACCATAACGCAGGGCCAGGACGGTGAAGCGATTTTGACCGATACGCCGAACGTCAACGTGTACCTGCCCGCGCTCGAAACGCTGGCAGGCGGCGAAATCGGCGACCGCCACGCAATAATCGTGCGCGGCAAGACTTACCCGGTGCGCGTTGCGCCGCGTAAGAACGCGCACGGCTTGGCAAACATAGAACTGCGAAAGGCGATTGCATGACAAAAGGCGAGGAAATAACCGCCGCAATCGTCGCAAAGCTCGCGGGCGTCGGCGGTTTACAGGCCGTTTATGACTCGCGGATTTTAGAAAGCGCAAAGGATAAAAACCTTTACGCTGTCGTAACGGAGACGGGGGAAAACGCATCGCAACCGACATTGCAACGCGTCTCCCCGCTCGAAGTTAATACGCAAATCGTCGTTGCAATCATCGCAGCGGGCGGGGATTCTGACGAAATACGTTTCGAGGCATCCGCAATTTCGCGCCTGCGTTCGGCGCAGGCGGCGGTTGAGGCCAAACTATTGACGGCAAACCAGAATTTAGGCGGCAGTATTGAACGCCTGAATTATACAGGCGCGGGGGTTACAGCCCGCAGCGAAGGCGAGCAAATAAGCATTGTTCGCGAATTGCGCTTCGATGCGCTTTGGTATCGTGATTTACCTGTCGAAAATGACGAGTATTAAGGAGAGAGACAATGGCAAATAAAACAGCATGGTTCGGCGGTGCGCTACTTCAGCAAATCGGCCAGTCAATCGTAGAAGTGAAACCGCTTTCAGCTGGCCCCTACTACGAAAACACCGGGTGGAAAACCCTCGGTAAAACGGAATACAACAAATTCAGCGAAATTTTCGAGTGGACAGACCTTACAAACCTGCAATACGGCTCGCGTATGGCGAACTCGCAGATCACCGGCCAGGGGGTAGCGGGCGAAATTGGCCTTGTCGAAATGTACGCCGAAGTATTCGAGCTTGTCTGGCCCGGCGCAAAAGTCTTCAAGACCGGCGACGTTGTTGACCGCATAGTAGCAAAAAAAGCTATCGGTACGCGCTTGACTGATTTTCTGATGTGGTTTCGCTTCACGCAATTTCGCAACGGCAAACCCTCGACCGACCCGCTCGACGCAGTTTACTCGCTTATGGCACCGCGTTTGGAAACCGGCGAAATTAACGCCGACTTGTCGCCGCAGGTTATTGCGCTACCCCTCACCGGTTTTGAGGCAAGCGAAGATTACGCCGGTCAGTATGCAGTGCTCGACACCGACGGCGAGCCGCTGCTGTTCTGGACGATCGCTGATGAGTACGTATAAAATATGAAGTGTGAATTTATACTTTCCGACACGGGACGGCGCGGTGCTGAACTCACCGTGGACGGTATCGGCGAACTGACGATATGGAAAAAGCGCGTCACCCGCAACGACGCGCAATCTTTTGACGAGCGCATCCAGGCACTTGTCGAAAAGATAATCGGCCTGTCAAAAAAGCTGGCAAAGGCGAAAGGCGAGGCAAAACGCAAACTCGCTGACGAAATCTTTGACGCGAACGCTGATTTTATTTGCGCTCGCGTTGACGGCATCACGCCCGAACAGCTCGTGGTTATTGATTCGACCGACGTGGCGGAAATTTCAAACATTGCAAACAAACTGTTTGCCGATACGTTTGAGGCTAAAAAAAACGACTGAGCTATTGGCGGAGGGTATTAAATGTGTGCACGCTCACAATCGCAGACTTTGACGCCCTCGACATTCTCGACGCCGATGCGGCCTTAGTCGCGGGCGAAATTCGCGAGTCTGAAAAACGATCAAGCAACCTAAGACACCTTGCTCTCGTTGCGGCTCTGCACCCTAAAAGCGCGGCAGCGGTCAACCGTTCGCTGAACGGCGCGAACGCAGAACGGCGCAGCCTTGAATTAAAGTACACAAAAACGCTAAACGGCAAAGCGCCGGGGGTTAAGGTGCTTTAGTGGCTGTTCAGGACATACGCGCCAAACTCTCTCTTGACGATGCCGAGTTTTCGGCGAAACTTTCGGCGAACGAAAAAAGCATATTAAAGTTTTCCGCCACTGTCGGCGCGATCACGGCAGCCGCGACGGCGGCGGCTGTCGCGACGGCAGATTGGCAGGACAAGACCGGCAAGCTCGCGCAAAGCGCGGGCGTGTCTGCTGCGTCTTTCTCTAAACTATCCGTTGCCGCTGAAAAATCAAACGTATCACAGGAGGAGTTGGCAAAATCGCTCGCAAAGATTTCGTCGGCGACGCCGGAAATGGTAACGCGGCTTTCGCAAGTCGGCGTTAGTTTTCGCAACGCATCCGGCCAGGCTAAAACGTCGTCTGAGGTTTTCGCAGACGTTGCTGACAAGGTAGCAAAAGCAGGCTCGTCGGCAGATAAAACCGCTATCGCCGTTCGCGCGTTCGGCGAAGAGGGGGCAAAGCTCGTGCCTCTGCTTTCCGGCGGGCGGGCGGAATTGCAAAAGCTGGCCGCTGAGGCGGACAAATATGGGCTTGTTGTCTCTGAGCAGGCCGCAGCGGCTGCCGCAGAATTTAACGACAAACTGACCGAAACGAAAAACGCGTTGAAAGGCACAATGTCCGCCATCGGCGAATCAATTATCGCGTGGTCGAATCAGGCCGGTATCATGGACACCGTGCGCGACAAGCTGGCAGAGGCGACACAGTGGTGGCGTGGCCTGTCGGATACAACGAAAAATACTATCATAACCATCGGGGGCGCCGCTTTTGCTTTTGCTACTTTACTTACAGCAGTCATAGCAATTAAAGCCGCGCTCCCATCCGTTGCCGGGGCGTTAGGAACTATTTTTAGCCCTGTTGGACTCATCGTGGCGGCGGTTATTGGGCTAAGTGTCGCCCTTGGAACGCTGAAAACTTCGACGCAGGCCGCAGTTGATGCAGCGAAAAAACAGGAAGAAACCGCGCGGAAAAACATAACTGCGCTAACGCAGCAAGAAACGACGTTGCAACGCCTTAACGGCGTGACGAAACTTTCATCGACGGATGAAGCTGAACTTGCAAAAATCAAAACCGATTTAGCGCAGCGCGCGAAAAATGCCGGGCTCGCGTTAGATACGCAGGCGGCCAGCGCAGCGGAACTTTTGCGCATCAATAAGCAACTCAAAGATATTGAGCAAAGAAAAGAGCAGGAGGCATTAACTAAGCAATACATCGCTCTGTCCGTAGAATACAACAGGGCAGAAAAAAAAGTTGCTCAATATACACGAAGCGTAGAAAAGTTAAACGCTGCCAATCGTTCAGACCTTGCGGAAATTTCAGCTAAGCAACTTGACCAGGCGACGGGCGCGCGGGCGAAGTACGGCAAAGAACTGGAAACCCTTGCGTTAAAAATTCAGAACGTCGGCAAGGTAGAAGAAAAAGCACTCGAAAAAGTAAATCTTTTAAGAACGCCCGCCGCGCAAATAAAGCCGCCCGAAATTCTCTATAAAAACGAAGTGCTCGCCGCTTTACAAGAGCAGGAAATGGCTTTGCTCAGGCTCAAAGCAGCACGGGCTCCTGATAAAGCGTCGCAGCAAGCGGCCATTAAAGAAATCGAAAAACTCACCGAAACGCACAGGCAGGAGCAGGCCGCCGCAACGTCCGCCGCCGCGCAGTCCGGCATCGCTTACGCTAAATACGCGCAAACGCTCGTAAACTCAATTACGCCCGCTATTAGCGCCATTTCATCCGTCACCGACGCAATGGCAGGTGCAACCCGCTATGCTGCCAAGGTAGCCGCCCGTGACTTGGAAGTGGTAACGATTCGCGCACAGCGAGCGTACGAGGCGCAGAAAACCGCCCTTGAAGAGCAGAACGCGGCGGCCGTTGAAAGTATAACGTCAACTTACGACGCAAAAATCTCAGCCGTAACCGAGGGCGAAGCGGCCATCACTGCCGCCATAGAGTTTGAGCGCAATAAGCGTTTACTAGCCGACGATGCGGAATATCAAGCGGCGGTCGAAGCGTTGCGCCTGCAGTTCGAGGCGAAAAAAGCCCTTATAGATCAAAACTCTTTGGACATCGAACAGCGCAGGCTAAACGATGCTGTCGCCGAGCAGAGTTTTCAGCAGCAACTCGCCAATCTCGCTACGCAGTTTGCAAACAAAAAGAACGAAACGAACAAAGCCGCAGACGATAAAGCGAAGGCCAATAAAGCCGTTGCCGATAATAATATCAAGAAACTTGAAGCCGACAAAAACGCAGCACTCGAAGCTGAAAAGAAACGCGCTGACGCTGCCCTAAAAGCCCTCGACGAAAAGAAAGCGGCTGAAGA